>Ga0153956_1000137_pt1 | contig 93517 bp, 84 predicted proteins | sample TSFL040MetaG_FD_104704 | JGI IMG/M metagenome (GOLD analysis project Ga0153956, IMG submission 104704) | Attine ant fungus gardens microbial communities from Florida, USA - TSFL040 MetaG | ecosystem: Host-associated > Fungi > Mycelium > Unclassified | place: USA: Florida, Wekiwa Springs... | reverse complement strand
TGCGAACTTCGGAATTAAAGGGACACTGGCAAGTTTATGATTCTCGTGTGGTTCAGGTTCAGAAGTCCGCTTCACCGACTCGCTGCGATAGTGTGGCGGACTTCTGAACCACCACACTAGTCGCTGATCCGTTCAATCGAGGCGCCGCACGCCGACAGCTTTTCCTCGAGCCGCTCGAAGCCGCGGTCGAGATGGTAGACGCGATTAACCATGGTTTCGCCTTCGGCGGCCAAGCCCGCGATCACCAGCGACACCGACGCCCGCAGATCCGTCGCCATCACCGGCGCGCCGCGCAAGGTCGCGATGCCGTCGATGGTAGCGGTTTCGCCGTCGAGATGAATGCGCGCGCCGAACCGCGCCAATTCCTGCACATGCATGAACCGGTTTTCGAAAATCGTCTCGGTGATATGGGAAGACCCTTTCGCGCGCGTCATCAGCGCCATCAACTGCGCCTGAAGGTCGGTCGGAAATCCCGGGAACGGCGCGGTTGAAACCGTGACCGGCTTGATGCCGGCGCCGTTGCGCGCCACGCGAATGCCTTCGTTGTTCGGCGTGACCACCGCGCCCGCCTCCGTCAGCACGTCGAGCGCGGACTGCAGCAGTTCCGGGCGCGCGCCACGCAGCAGCACGTCGCCGCCCGTCATGGCCACCGCCATCGCATAGGTGCCGGTTTCGATCCGGTCGGGCAGCACGGCATGGCGCGCGCCGCCGAGCTTGCCGACGCCTTCGATGACGATCCGCGGCGTCCCGGCGCCCGCGATGCGCGCGCCCATCTTGTTGAGACAGTCGGCGACATCGACGATCTCGGGTTCGCAGGCCGCGTTGGTAATGACCGTCGTGCCCTTCGCCAGCGTCGCCGCCATCAGCGCGACATGGGTGCCGCTCACGGTCACCTTGGGGAATTCGACCGCCGCGCCGGTCAGACCGCCGGGCGCCTTCGCAACCACATAGCCGCCGTCGATCGCAATCGCGGCGCCGAGTTTTTCCAGCGCCATGATCAGAAGATCGACCGGGCGGGTACCGATGGCGCATCCGCCGGGCAGCGAGACCTTGGCCTCGTGCATCCGCGCCAGCAGCGGGGCGATCACCCAGAAGCTCGCACGCATCTTCGACACCAGTTCGTAGGGCGCGACGGTGTCGATGATGTTGGCGGCCGAAATATGCAGGGTCTGGCCCTGATACTCGTGATCGCCGGGCCGCTTGCCAGCCGACATGATATCGACGCCGTGATTGCCGAGGATGCGCTGCAACTGCGCGACGTCGGCCAGCCGCGGCACGTTCTCGAGGACCAGCGTCTGCTCGGTCAGCAAGCCCGCGATCATCAGCGGCAGCGCCGCGTTCTTCGCCCCGGAAATCGGAATGGTGCCGTTGAGCTTGTTGCCGCCGACAATGCGAATGCGATCCATGCCGATTCCTGTTTGCTATGCATCGAGTATAGGGCAAATCGCCCGGTCCTCCAAAGCATGGACATTTGCGGCGATTTGATGGGCTGACGGGCGGATTCGCCTGACCGCACCGACGGTGAGGATCAGGAGCGCGATCAGAACCACTCCCTGCGCCGCCGCGAACGGCGGCTCCGACGGCGAATAGCGCGATCACGTCCGGCGGCATATATTCGCTCGACCCCTGTGTGGGACGTCATTCGGTTGCATTGTCGGCGAGCCCGCGCCGATCCGCAACTTCGCCATCCGCCGGCTGGTCGGCGCGGCCGCGGGACTGCGATTTGCGCCGCTTGAGATTTTCGCGTAGCGCCGCGCGCAATCGTGCCTGACGCGCCGCATCCCTGCCGTTGCGATCCGGAACTGGTTTGTCAATCATGACAGCCTTTGCCTGGGTGTTCGGACACCTGCATCGAACCGAGGAGACGAGAATGACGGAAACATATTCGCTGGCTGCTTCGCCGCAACAGACTCTTGCCGACTGGCACCGTTTTGTCGCCGCGCCCCATCGCGATCTGCTGGCTCCGTTGCTCGCCGAAAATATCGTTTTCCGCTCGCCCTTCGTGCAATCGCCGATTCCCGGGCATGCCGCGACCATGCTGGTGCTGACGACCGTCGTGCAGATTTTCGAGAATTTTCGCTATCACCGCACCTTCATATCCGGCACGCACGATGCCGGACTCGAATTCAGCGCCCATATCGGCAAATGGCAATTGAAGGGCATCGACCTGATCCGGTTCGACGCCGCCGGAAAAATGATCGAATTCGAGGTGATGGTCCGGCCGATCAAGGCTTTGCAGGTGCTCGGGGACGAAATGGGCGCCCGGATCGGTCCGCAACTGGCGCGTCTGAAGGAAGCCGCGGCGGCCTCCCGCTGACACGGGAAGATAGAGAGGATGCTTTCGCCAGGTTTTCCCGTGCTTGCGCGCCCTCCTGCCTTGTGGCAAGGATCGGCCGCCTTGGGGGTGCCTTTTCAGGCTGATTCCCGCTTGGGCCTCGCTGCCGTAGCTCAGTGGTAGAGCACTCCATTGGTAATGGAGAGGTCGACAGTTCAATCCTGTCTGGCAGCACCAGCCCGCCGGCCGCCGATTTCAGACGAGTCGATTCACAGAGCGGCTTCGCGCACGACGCGCCCCGATCCGGTGTCATCCCCCGGTCTCATCGCCGACGAAATCCAATCCACCGGCGCCCCGGACACATGCGGCAACATCGAAAATTTCGCGGAACCCCAAATTCTGGAAGCAAATGAAAGCTCACGCGGCATTTTTTGAAAGAAGATTTCGGATCCCCCGGATGGAACCCGGCGAGGGTCGAAATTAAGGCTTCATTTAGGTTTGATTAAGGCGTCATTAAGTACGAAATATCCAAGTTCCACAATGGGTTGGGAACTCTCTGACTGTGTCCTCCCGGTGACAGCATTTTAGCCGAAACCGCTCTAAGAGTTTGCAGGACGGAGCCGACGAACGGCTGCTCGAAAATAATTCCTGGAGAAGACAATGAAAAAGATTTTGCTCGCAACTGTGGCGCTCGTCGCCCTCGGCGCAACTGTTCCTGCCCTGGCTGCCGATCTCGGCGCTCGCCATGCCTACACCAAGGCCCCTCCCTACGTCGCCACCCCGATCTATAACTGGACCGGCTTCTACATCGGCGGTCACGTCGGCGGTGCCTTCGGCGGCGACAACAACATCCTCGCGCCCGGCTTCGGCTCCGGCAACGATGGCCGGTTCATGGGCGGCGTGCAGGCCGGCTACGACTACCAGTTCGCTCCGAACTGGGTGATGGGCCTTGAAGCCAACTACAGCTTCCTCGACACTGGTTCGAGCTTCGCCAACCGCGGCCTCGGTTCGGTCACCGGCCGGCTCGGCTACACCTGGGGTCCGGCGATGCTGTACGCCAAGGGCGGTTATGGCTGGGCTGACTCGCGCTTCTCGAACGGCTTCGGCGGCAACGGCGGCCGTGACGGCTACACCGTCGGCGCCGGTCTCGAATACATGTTCACCCAGAACTGGTCGGGCAAGATCGAATACCAGTACTACGACTTCGGCAACGTCAACGTATTCGATGCGACGGGCGCTGCTGTTGGCAGCTTCCGCAACGACCAGCACACCATCAAGGCGGGCCTGAACTACCGCTTCAACTGGGGTGGCCCGGTCGTCGCGAAGTACTGATCTTCCGAAATCTTAACGATTTCCAAAACGACGAAAGGCCGGCCTCGTGCCGGCCTTTTGCTTTTGAGCAGCGCCAGCGCGCATCAAAATTACAAAATTCGTCCAATTTTCCTGATTTTGTTAACCTGGTAACGCGATACTGCCGCCGCAATTTTAAAAGCAGGGCGGGGACATCATGGCGTTGCCACTCCATATCGGCAGATTGAAATTCTTGAAGTTCTCACGTCTGAAGCTCTCTCGTCCGAAATGGGGCGTGCGGGGCAGTCTGTTCGCCGCTTTCGCCACCATCGCGGGCATGGCGATCGCGATCAGCATCGGAGCCGGCGTGGTGCTCGGCCAGCTCGGTGGCATGATGCAGGATCTGAGCGGCGAGGGAATTCCCCGGCTCGCCGCCAGCCTGCAACTGGAAGCCCTGAGCTCCAGCCTCGCCAGCCAGGGGCCGGCCTTGCTCGCATCGAACACCCCCGACATTCTGCAGGAGCGGTCCAAGCAGATGAAGGAAACCCAGGAAAATGCCGTCGGCAAGCTGGGCGAAATCATCGAACTCGGCGCCGACAAGACCGTGGTGTCGGCGCTCAACGAGACCGTCAAGAGCATCGAAGACACGATCAAGAGTCTGGGATCGGCCGCCAAGGAACGGCTCGACGCCGCCGCCCAGCACCAGAAACGCTACGACGAATTGCGCGTGGCGCAGGCCGCCTTCGTCGCCGCGTCAGGTCCGGCGATGATGGATGCCCAGGCACGGATCAACGCAGTGCTCGGATCCGCCAACCTTTCTCAGGACGACGCCACCGAGGCCGCGCGGGCCGTCGAGCAACTCGGCAATGTGATTGCCGGTACAAATCTCGCGGCCTCCGACATGACCGCGGCGCTCGCGGCCGGCAGCGGGGATTCGCTCGAGCCCATCGAAAAAACGTTCAAGGATGCACAGGCGCGCGTCAAATCCAGTCTCGACCTGCTCGGCAAGGACGGAGGCACGGCAAAACTGACGGAAGCGGCGCGGAAGCTGCTCGCGCTCGGTGAAGGCAAGGCCAGCGTCTTCAAGATCCGGCAAAAGGAACTCGATGCCGACGACTACGGACAGTTGATCCTCGACGAGACCCGGAAGCTCAACATCGGCCTCGGCATCAGCGTCAAGCAACTCGCGGACGGTGTGAAGAGCGAGACCGAGGTCTCGACATCCGCAGCGCGGCACAAGATTTCGCTGGCGACGATGGCCATGCTGGCGCTCGGCGCCATGACTCTCGTCGCCTCGGCGCTGTTCGTCTGGCTGTATGTCGGGCGCAACATCCTGCGGCGCATCGGTCAATTGCAGCGTTCGATGCAGTTGCTGTCCGACGGCGATCTCGAGACCGAGATTCCGCCCAGCCGCCAGCAGGATGAAATCGCGGCGATGGCGAATTCGCTCGGCGTCTTCCGCGAAAGCATGATCCAGACCCGCGCCATGACCGCCGATCAGGACAAGGACCGCATCGCCAAGGCCGAACGCGCCTCCCGGATGGAAACACGCATCGCCGGCTTCGAGACGACCGTCCGTACGGCGCTGGAAAATCTCCAGGTTTCGGCCAATTCGATGGAGGCGACCGCGCAAAGCATGTCGGCGACCGCCGACCGGTCCAGCGCAATGGTCAATACCGTGGCTTCCGCCGCCGAGGAAACCTCGGTGAACGTCCAGACGGTGTCGTCGGGCACCGAGGAACTGTCGTCGTCGATCTCCGAGATCGGCCGCCAGGTGGTTTCGTCGGCGCAAATCGCCAGCAAGGCCGTCGCGGAAGCGAAGGAAACGGATGCGACGATGCAGGGCCTCGCCGACAACGCGAGCCGCATCAGCATCGTTGTCGACCTGATCCAGACCATCGCCGCGCAGACCAACCTGCTCGCTCTGAACGCCACCATCGAAGCCGCGCGCGCCGGTGAAGCCGGCAGGGGTTTTGCGGTGGTCGCATCCGAGGTGAAGAGTCTTGCCAACCAGACCGCGAAGGCGACCGACGAGATTCGCGCCCAGATCGCCAACATGCAGCAGGTCGCGACGACCGCCGTCGGCGCCATCCGCAACATCGGCACCACCATCGGCGAGATCAACGACGTCACCACCGCGATCGCCGCCGCGGTCGAACAGCAGGGCGCCGCGACCCGGGAGATCGCGCGCAACATTCAGCATGCGGCCGGCGGCACCAGCGAGGTGTCGAGCAACATCGTCGGCGTCAGCGCGGCGACGACCGAAGCCGGATCGGCGGCCAACATGGTGCTCAGCGCCTCGAGCGCCCTGCGCAGCGAGACAGACTCGCTCCGTGCCGAAATCGACATATTCCTTTCAAATATCCGGGCGGCGTAACGCCCGGAGACCTTCTCCGATCCGCCCGGCCGCGGCGGATTGACACCGCTGTTCCTACATGATTGCTGATGCATGAACCTGGATCGAACCGATCCGGATTCTTGCATCAGCATGATCGCTGCCGATAAATCAGATCGATCGGGCGCGGCGCCGTTCGCGAATTCACGCCATGCGGCGATGCCGTGCTGACGCACAGACATCGTTCAATGACGGCCGGTCGCGAAACGGATAACATGGAGACGCATAAGATGGACGCAGCATCGGTTTCGTTCGACGGCAGCCACGCCTCGCGGTCGCTCCCGCGTCACGACTGGACCCGCTCCGAAGCCGAGGCGCTGTACGATCAGCCGTTCGCGGATCTGGTTTTCAGAGCGCAGGGCGTTCACCGCGAAACTTTCGATCCCAACCATGTCGAGACCGCAAGCCTCTTGAGCATCAAGACCGGAGGTTGCCCGGAGGATTGCGGATACTGTTCGCAAAGCGCGCACTACGACGCGGGCGTGAAAGCCACCAAGCTGATGGACCATGCGTCCGTCGTCGAAACCGCACAGCGCGCGAAAGATGCCGGCGCAAGCCGGTTCTGCATGGCGGCGGCATGGCGCAACCCGAAGGACAAGGATCTCGACCGGGTCTGCGACATGGTCAGGGCCGTCAAGGAACTCGGACTGGAGACTTGCGCGACGCTGGGCATGCTCACGCCGGATCAGGCGCTGCGGCTGCGCGAAGCCGGGCTCGACTTCTACAACCACAACGTCGACACCTCGCCCGAGTTCTACGGCAAGATCATCACCACGCGCACGATGCAGGATCGCATCGACACGCTCGCCCACGCACGCGAGGCCGGACTCAAGGTCTGCTGCGGCGGCATCGTCGGCATGGGCGAGCAGGTCGGCGACCGGCTCGGCATGCTGGTTCTGCTGGCCAATCTTCCCGCGCATCCCGAGAGCGTTCCCATCAACATGTGGAACGAGGTCAAGGCGGTTCCCGTCAACGACACCGCGGAGCGGCCCGACCCGATCGCGCTGGTCCGCATGATCGCGGTGGCCCGCATCATGATGCCCAAGAGCGTGGTGCGTTTGTCCGCCGGACGGCAATACATGACGGACGAGTTGCAGGCTTTGTGTTTTCTGGCCGGCGCCAACTCGATTTTCATCGGCGACGTGCTGCTGACGACGAAAAATCCGCAAGCCGCGCGGGACGCAGACCTCTTTCAGCGTCTCGGCATCGCCTCGCAACTCGACCACCGGACGGACCGCGCCCCGTCGCACTGATCGGGCCGGGTCGGGCATGGATGCGCGCGTCCATCGGGAACAGCAGCTATGCCGTCCGAGCGTCCGCGCAGGCGGTTTTTCGGCTGGCGCTGCGTGCATTGTCCCGCTAAGCCGACGGGTAGAAACCGCGATACGAGACGATGGACAGCAAAACCGACACCCACCAAAGTCCCGCCGAAGCGCTCCGGTACCCCTGGGAAACACCGCCCGGTCCCGATGAAGTGATCGAGGTGATGCCGGGCGTGTTGTGGGTCCGGCTGAAGCTGCCGTTCCGCCTCAACCATGTGAACATCTATCTGCTCGCGGATGGCGACGGCTGGACCATGATCGATTCCGGCTTCGGCAACGAGGAATCGATCGCGGCATGGACTGCGCTGTTCGAAGGACCGCTAGCCCACGTCCGCGTGACCCGCTTGATCGTCACGCACTCGCATCCCGATCACGTCGGTCTTGCCGGCTGGATCGTCGAGCGATTCAAGTGCCCGCTCTACATGTCGCAGGTCGAATACCTCCAGTCAGTCTATCACCAGAACCGCGGCACCGAGCAGCGGCGGAACGCGCAGGGGCTGTTCTTCCGCCGCCACGGCATGGATGAGAATCTGACCGACAAGCTGTTGGGCCGCGGCCAGGATTATCTGAAGCAGGTTTCGGTGCTGCCGCCGGCTTATCATCGCCTCTCGCACGGCGATGAAATCGCGATCGGGACACGGCGTTTCAAGGTCATCACCGGCGGCGGTCACGCGCTCGATCAGGTGATGCTGTATTGCGCGACCGACAAACTGTTCCTGTCGGCGGATCAGGTGTTGAGCAAGATCTCGCCGAACGTCAGCGTCTGGGCCGTCGAACCCGAGCAGAACTCGCTGGGAGAATATCTTGCCTCGCTGGCGAGCCTGACCACCACCCTGCCCTACGACGTGCTGGTGCTGCCGGGCCATGGCGTGCCGTTCTACGGACTGAAGACCCGCATCAAGCAACTCGCCGACCATCACGAGGAACGCTGCGGCCTGATCGCCGAGGCGTGCCGGCATGAGCCGAAAACCTCGCGGGAGCTGGTGCCCGTCGTGTTCCACAAGTATCCGCTCGACGTGCACCAGATGGGGTTTGCCGCGGGCGAACTCATCGCCCACGTCAACTACATGCTGGTCGAAGGCCGCCTGACGGCCGCGGAAAACGACGGCGTCCTGCTGTTCCGCTCGACCTGAGCACATGGCGCCCCCCTCGTCGCAGTCCGGCTGTTTGCGCGACCGCAACTTGACAGCAATTTCCGGCAGTCAAACGGCTGGGCAGACGAATTGCGGCTCGACAGCCAAGCTGGAAAAGCTCTAAAAAGGCGGCTGAACGGTCCCGCGTCCCGGGCTTTCTTCCGGATTTTATCATGGATTACAACAGGTTCTTCAACAATGCGCTCGATCGCCTCCACGACGAGCAGCGTTACCGCGTTTTCGCCGACCTGGAACGTATCGCCGGCCGATTCCCCCACGCGACCTGGCATTCGCCGGACGGCCCGCGCAACGTCGTCATCTGGTGCTCCAACGACTATCTCGGCATGGGCCAGCACCCGAAGGTGGTCGGCGCCATGGTTGAAACCGCGACCCGTGTCGGCACCGGTGCCGGGGGCACGCGCAATATCGCCGGCACGCACCATCCGCTGGTCCAGCTCGAGCAGGAACTGGCCGATCTGCACGGCAAGCAGGCAGCGCTGCTGTTCACCTCCGGCTATGTTTCGAACCAGACCGGTATCTCGACGCTCGCGAAACTCATTCCGAACTGCCTGATCCTGTCCGACGCGCTGAACCACAATTCGATGATCGAAGGCATCCGCCAATCGGGTGCGGAGCGCATCGTGTTTCGCCACAGCGACATGGCGCATCTCGAGGAATTGCTGCGCGCCGCGGACCCCGACCGGCCCAAACTGATCGCCTGCGAAAGCCTCTATTCGATGGACGGCGATATCGCGCCGCTCGCGAAGATCTGCGATCTCGCCGAACGCTATGGCGCGATGACCTATGTCGACGAAGTGCATGCCGTCGGCATGTACGGTCCGCGCGGCGGCGGTATCGCGGAGCGCGACGGCGTCATGCATCGCATCGACGTCCTGGAAGGCACGCTCGCCAAGGCGTTCGGTTGCCTCGGCGGCTATATCGCCGGCAATGCCAACATCATCGACGCCGTGCGCTCATATGCGCCCGGCTTCATCTTCACGACATCGTTGCCGCCCGCGATCTGCTCCGCGGCGGCGGCGGCGATCCGGCATCTCAAGACATCGAACTGGGAGCGCGAACGCCATCAGGAGCGCGCGGCGCGCACCAAGGCGATCCTGATCGCAGCGGGTCTGCCGGTGATGTCGAGCAATACCCACATCGTTCCGCTGTTCGTGGGCGATCCCGAGCGCTGCAAGCGCGCCTCCGACATGCTGCTCGAAGACCACGGCATCTATATTCAGCCGATCAACTATCCGACCGTCGCCAAGGGTACGGAACGGCTGCGCATTACGCCGTCGCCGTATCACGACGACGTGCTGATCGATCAACTCGCAGAAGCGCTGCTGCATGTGTGGGAGCGCCTCGATCTGCCGTTGCGGGCGAAATCGCTGGCCGCCGAATAGCCTGTAGCGTTTTCGAGCGAAGTGGATACCGGCCGCCCCGCTTCCGATTCCACCGGAAGGGGAAGGCCCCGGACTCCATCGCTCCAAGACGGAATTACAACGGTGGTCTGCCTTCACCTCTCCCCGCAGGGGGAGAGTCGGCACTCACGGCGACGCGCTCTACCAAAACATGAAGCGCTTCAGGACACGGACATCCGGGGGCGCGCATTCGCGTTGGACAACACGATCCGCATGAGATCGGCTGCATTTTTGGCGCCGAGCTTGTCCATGATCCGGGCGCGATGAACCTCAACCGTCCGCGGACTGATGCCGAGCCTGCGTCCGGCCTCCTTGTTCGATGCGCCTTTGGCGATCTGGGTCAGGACCTCGCGCTCCCTGCATGTCAGCAGATGGCGGCCGGAAAAACTGGCCAACCCATCGATCTCGCCGTCATGCGATTCACGCCACACTTTCACCGCGGCGCGCACCCGATCGATGATCGCCTCCGAGGAAAACGGCTTCTCCAGGAAATCGAGCGCGCCGAATTTCATGGCTTCGACGGCCATCGCCACATCCGCCCCGCCGGAGATGACAAGAACCGGCGCGGCGAACCGCTCGGTCGCAAGGGTGCGCAGAATTTCTATCCCCGACCCGCCGGGGAGATGCAGATCGAGAATGACGCAGGCCGGCAGCGTGCTTCGAGCCGCCTCCAGAAACGAGCCTCCGTCACCGAAGCATTGCGGTGCGTAACCCTCGATCTTCAGCAGGAGCGCCAGCGCTTCCCGGACCGACTGGTCGTCGTCAACGACAAACACCGGCGTATCGGCGGCAAACGGCAGCAGTTGACCCATCGACGACCCTCGAGCTGAGCACGACGAACGATACAACTTATGGGTGTATAAACCGATTCGCACCGGTGCGCAAATCATGCCGGCCGATCGGCGCCAGCCGCCGGATTTAACGACGTTCGCTGGCCTCACAGCGCGCGCCCATATCGCTGTCGCGCGAGCGCCTGTAAGGGGCTAGATTTTGGCCGGAAAGGCCATGGGGCAAACCCAAGGCGCGCGCAGGCCGGAGTTTGGGCGGCGTCTGCCCGGAGGAACGACCGCAATGTTGCATGACTGGGGCGTGATCGCGGCCGCCTTCGGCTACATCGGGTTCCTGTTTTTCGTCGCGAGCTATGGCGACCGGGTGCCGCAGCTTGCGCGCGGCCGAACCGGACCGCTGATCTATCCGCTGTCGCTCGCGGTCTACTGCACCTCATGGACGTTTTTCGGGTCTGTCGGACTGGCGACCCGCACCAGCGTCGAATTTCTGGCGATCTATATCGGGCCGATCCTGCTGATCGTCTTCTGCGCCCCGCTGCTGCGCCGAATCATCCAGCTCGCGAAATCGCAGAACATCACGTCGGTCGCGGATTTCATCGCCGCGCGCTACGGCAAAAGCCAGGCGGTGGCCGCGACCGTCGCCATCATCGCGATCATCGGCTCGGTCCCCTACATCTCGCTGCAGCTCAAGGCAGTCGCCTCGTCGCTGGAAACCATCCTGATCGACGATCAGGCGATCGCCAGCATTCCCGTGATCGGCGACATCGCACTGCTCGTGACCATCGTGCTCGCGCTGTTCGCGGTGCTGTTCGGAACCCGGCAGACCGATGCGACCGAACATCAGCACGGCCTGATGCTGGCAATCGCCACTGAGTCGATCGTCAAGCTGGTGGCGTTCATCGCCGCCGGCGCCTTCGTGACGTTCTGGATGTTCAGTCCCGTCGAACTGATCGAGCGTGCGATGAAATCGCCGGAAGCCGTGCGGGCCATCGAATACATGCCGTCGATCGGCAACTTCATCACCATGACGCTGCTGTCGTTTTTCGCGATCATGCTGCTGCCCCGTCAGTTTCATGTCAGCGTGGTGGAGAACTCCAGCGACCGCGAGGTCAGCCGCGCGCGCTGGCTGTTTCCGCTCTATCTGGTCGCCATCAACCTGTTCGTGATTCCGATCGCGCTCGCGGGACTCGTCACGTTCCCGTTCGGCGCCATCGACAGCGACATGTACGTGCTGGCGCTGCCGATGGAAGGACACTCCACCCTGCTGAGCTTCGTGGTCTTTGTCGGCGGCCTGTCGGCGGGAACCGCGATGGTCATCGTCGAATGCGTCGCGCTGGCGATCATGGTGTCGAACGACATCGTCGTGCCGCTGGTGTTGCAACGCAGCCCGGCCCCCCGCGGCGGCCACAAGGACTTCGGCAACTTTCTGCTCAAGACGCGGCGCCTCGCGATCTTCGTCATCATGATCCTGGCGTATTTCTATTACCGCGCGCTCGGCAGCGCGCAGCTCGCCGCGATCGGACTCCTGTCATTCGCCGCCATCGCACAACTCGCGCCGGCATTCCTCGGCGGCATGATCTGGCAGCGCGCGACGGCGCGCGGCGCGATGGGCGGCATGCTCGTCGGATTCGCAGTCTGGGTCTACACGCTGTTCCTCCCGAGTTTCCTCGACGGGAACGCCGACGGCATGTTGCTGCTGCAACACGGCCCGTTCGGCATCGCGGCGCTGAAGCCGCAGGCCCTGTTCGGCACCGACCTGCCGCCCCTGATGCACGGCGCGCTGTGGAGCCTGTCGCTGAACGTCCTGACCTATGTCGTGCTGTCGCTGATGCGGCAGCCGACGTCGATCGAGCGGCTGCAAGCGGAAATCTTCGCACCTCACGCGCTGACGCCGTTGACCCCGCCGTTCCGGCGCTGGCGCTCGACGGTGACGGTGCAGGACATTCTCGGCACCGTGGGGCAGTATCTCGGCCCCGTCCGCGCGCGGCAGGCCTTCGATGAATTCGCGGCCGCGCGCCGCATGACTCTCGATCCGGCAATGCCGGCCGATTTCGAACTGCTTCAACAAGCCGAACATCTGGTCGCATCCTCGATTGGCGCAGCCTCGTCGCGCCTGGTGATGTCGCTTCTGTTGCGGCGGCGAACGGTATCGGCGAAGGCCGCGCTGAAGCTGCTCGACGACGCCCATGCGGCGCTCCATTTCAACCGCGAGATGCTGCAGACCGCGCTGAACCACGTGCGGCAGGGAATCGCGGTGTTCAGCCCGGAACTGCAATTGATCTGCTCGAACCGGCAATTCGGTCAAATTCTGGGGCTGCCCCCGCAAATCGTTCAAATCGGGATTCCGCTCGGCGAGATTCTCGATTGCCTCGGCAGTAACGACACCTCGCGCGCCGGCGGCGCGTCCGCGAAGCAGGCCCGCCTGATCGCGTACACCACCGAGGGCCGCCCCTATCTGGAGCGGATTCCGGACCGCAATATCGTGATCGAGGTGCGCGCCAACCGGATGCCCGATGGCGGGCTGGTCATCACCTTCTCCGATGTGACGCCGAGTTTTGAAGCCGCCGAGGCGCTGGAGCGCGCCAATGCCACGCTCGAGAAGCGCGTGCGCGATCGGACCGAAGAACTGACCCGGCTGAATTCCGAACTCGCGCGCGCCAAGAGCAACGCCGAGGAAGCCAACCACTCCAAGACGCGGTTTCTGGCGGCGGCGAGCCACGACATTCTGCAACCGCTCAACGCGGCGCGTCTTTATGTCACAAGCCTGGTGGAGCGGCAGACCGGCGGAGAGGATTCGCGGCTGGTCGAGAATATTGACGACTCGCTCGAGGCCATCGAGGAAATCCTGGGCGCGCTGCTCGATATCTCCCGGCTCGATGCCGGAGCGATGACCACCTCGATCAGCAGTTTTCGCATTGGCGACCTCATGCGCTCGGTCGAAATCGAATTCGCCCCGATCGCGCGCGCCAAGGACGTCCGCCTGACATTCGTGCCAAGCTCGCTGGCGGTTGCATCCGACCGGCTGCTGTTGCGACGCCTGCTGCAAAACCTGATCTCGAACGCCATCAAGTACACGCCGCGCGGCCGCGTGCTGATCGGCTGCCGCCGCCGCGGCCAATCGCTTCAGATCAGCGTCTATGACACTGGCGTCGGCATCCCGATCCTCAAGCGCGGCGAAATCTTCAAGGAGTTTCACCGCCTCGAGCAGGGCGCGCGGATCGCGCGCGGCCTCGGGCTTGGCCTTTCCATCGTGCAGCGGATCGCCCGCGTGCTCGATCACGGCATCGCGCTCGATGCAAATCGCAGCGGCGGTTCGGTGTTCTCGGTCACGGTGCCGATCGCCACCGCCATCAATCACACCACCACGGTGACCAGCAGCACGCCGCTGTCGCGCGCGCCGATGAGCGGCGCCCTGGTCGTCTGCATCGAAAACGATCCGGCAATCCTCGACGGCATGAAGACCCTGCTGACCTCGTGGGATGCGCGGGTCATCGCCGTATCCGGTCTCGAGGCGGCGATCGAGGCGATCGAGGCGGCCGGGGAGCGCATCACCGGGCTTCTCGTCGATTACCATCTCGACCGTGGCAACGGCGTCGCCGCGATCCGCGACATCCGGCGGCGCTACGGCGCAGCGCTGCCCGCGATTCTCATCACCGCCGACCGCAGCCCGCACGTTCGCGATGCGGCGCGCCTGGACCGGATTTCGCTGCTGAACAAGCCTTTGAAGCCGGCGTCGCTGCGCGCCTTGATCGGCCAGTGGCGCGCGCAACAAGCGATCGCCGCGGAATGACGCGAAGCTCGCCCGGCTCGAAGGGCCGCACCGATCGGGAAAGCAAGACGCCGGGAAAGGCTCAATTCGCGGAAAGGGTCAGTTGGCGGACGGCTCGCTCTGCCGCCACTGATCGCCGGCGATGCGCGCTGCCGCGATGACGGCCTGGGTGCGGCTTTCGACGCCGAGCTTTTGCAGGATGGCCGACACATGGGCCTTGATCGTCGCCTCGGAGACGCCAAGCTCGTAGGCGATCTGCTTGTTCAGCAGTCCTTCGGTGAGCATCATCAGCACGCGCACCTGCTGCGGCGTCAACGTAACAATCCGGTCGCGCAACCGCGCCATATCCGGATCCGTAGCCGCCGACAGATCGACATCCGGCGGAATCCAGATGTCCCCTTCGATCACCTTGAGGATCGCGGTGCGCAACGCCTCGACTCCCAGCCGCTTCGGGATGAAGCCCGATGCGCCGAAATCCATCGAACGGCGGATCGTCGCGACGTCGTCGCTGGCCGACACCACAACCACCGGAATCGCCGAATACTGGGCGCGCAGATAGATCAATCCGGAAAAGCCGCTGATGCCCGGCATCGAGAGATCCAGCAGGATCAGATCGACGTGGGCCTCCTGCTCCAGCCGCGCCGTCAATTCCTCGAACGTGCCGGCTTCGTCGATCTTCGCCGGCACGACGCTACCGACCGCTTGACGCAATGCGTCGCGGAACAACGGATGGTCGTCGGCGATCACGATATGAGTGGTGTCAGATGCAGTCATTGAATCCGTGCGTTGGTGAATCCGTGCGTCGATCCTCGCTCAGGTCGCCGGTGCGCTACGCTCAGCCGGACCCCGATTGTCCTCCGCTCGAACCGGTCTTGCAAGACTACAATACCGGAGATTGCGTTAACGAGTTAACGGCGGCCGTTCGGCGGGCATGTTGCGGGGCGGCCGTTTGCGCCGTTTTTCGCGCCGATTGACCGCCATTCGCAAAAAATCCGGCTGCGCATGCAGCCGGATTGCCCGATACATTTTCTTCAACCCGATTACGGACAGGGATGACGGTTGCCGTCATATCCGAGATAGGTGCCCGACGCCGGATCGCAGGATTTGAAGCGGTTGAAGCAATATGCGTCGTTGTTGGCGGCACGCGCCGGTCAGATCTTTCCGGACACGTCGCGCTGGATCCGATCGGCCATCTCGATCAGCCGCCGCCAGGCACGCTCGACGAAGGACATCACACGATCCATGTCGCGGTCGCTCGGCAGCGGAATCTCGATGCGGTTGCGGTTGACGTCCGCGGATTTGGGGTCAGCAATCTTGGAATCAGGGGACTTGGAATCAGGGGACTTGGAATCCAGGGACTTGGAATCGCCCGCCCTGGGCTCCGCGATCCGGGGCTCGTGCGGCCTCAGCGAATCGGATTTCGGCAAGGCGTCTTCCGTCTTGCCGGTGACGGTCGGCTCGCGCGCGGCGAGTTGCGTCTTGAGTTTCCCGTTCTCGCTCTGCAGCCGGCCGATTTCCGTGTCGAACGCTTCGCGCTCGTCAGGCAGAGCGTAACACGCCCAGCCATTGCCCTTGTCCGCGCACTGCGAGACGACGCCCGTGCGCGTATCCAGCCTGACGAAGCCACCGTTCATCGGCGCAAGCGTATAGCGTCCATTTTCCGCATCGGGCTCCGCCTGCGCCATTGCCGGCGCAGCAAGAGCCGTTAGCACTGCAGCCATCGTAACGGCCCGCAGGAGTCGCAGAGGCGATGTCGCTCCGGTCATTGCTTTGCTCCGCCCGGTACCGCCGTTTGAAATTCCTGCATCCGCCGCAGCGGGCTCGTTCTCAGGCATTTCAAATCGAATGCGGCACTCGAATCGTGAAGTCGCTCGTACCGTTTGGCTTCCGACCGGAACGATGTCCGCGTCAGCTCACCTGTGAGCTATAGGGCGCACGGCCCGATTTCAACGCGTCAGCCAGCAGTTCGAGCCGATCCTGTCCCCAGAACGCTTCGCCGTTCAGCACGTAGCCGGGGGAACCGAACACATCGGCGGCGAGCGCGTCCTGCCGGTTCTGCTCGTATCGCGCGCCGATCTCCGCAGCCGCGGAACGCTCCACAAGGGCTTTGCCCGGCAATCCCGCCTCATCCGCGAGTCGGCCGACCGTCGCGGCGTCCGCGAGATCGAGCTGATCCTGCCAGACCGCGGCATAGGCGCGGCGCAGGAATCGATCCGGATCGTGGCCCGCCTCGAGCGCGGCAAGCACGACGCCATCCGCGAGCCTCCCATCGAACGGCACATGCTTCGGTCTGAAGTGGAATTCGAGACCGCGCTTCTGCTTCCAGCGCTGCAACTCCAGCATCCGGTAGCGCTGGCGAACCGGGTGGCGTTTGGCGAGCGGGAGCCCGCCGCTCTCCGAAAACAGATCGGCCAGAAACACGGGTTTGTGATTTACCTTTATATTATAGGTACTTACGATGTCTCGAAAGAGCGCATGACCGATATAGGCCCAAGGCGAAGTGAGGGAAAAGTAGTAATCGATCTCGCGCTGCATGGTATGTCGACCCCGACAAAAATCCGAACCTCCAATGGTCCGGCCCGGCATCCCAACAAAGCCGCCAAAACCGCGCAAGGCCGTCCGCGCGGCGAGTCCGCTATTGCACTGCGGCGAGCGGGCGCGGGAAAGTTTGATTTTCTAAAATAATATCAATTAGATCAAAGCACTAACAGGTTACGACACAATCTTGACTTGACCTGTTGCCGTCAGTATGGTCCGCGCGGCTTTTGAAGGGTGGCGGGGCGTTATTTCCAGAGATCGCGGCGTTGTTTGGGTGTCGAGAGCATGGCCGACGGCACAGACAACAACAGAAGCGGGCAAGGAAATCGCGACAGTTCGCCTCCCGATGAAGCTGCGCTTTCCGCAAGGCTCGGAAGTCTGGAACACCGGTTGTCCGAAATTCGGGGTAACCGTAAAATCCAGACTGACCAACCCGGTACAGAAAGCGGGGACGGAGCGGCCAGAGCCTCGGCGATGGCGCGCGGTTTCCGCCTGTCCTCGGAGTTGATCGCGGGCGTTGTCGTCGGAGCGGTGATTGGCTGGGGATTCGACCGCTTGCTGTCGACGTCGCCCTGGGGGCTGATCGTGTTTTTCCTGCTCGGCTTCGCGGCTGGCGTGATCAACGTGATGCGGTCGGCAGGCGTCGTTCCCGAGCAGACTCGCCGATGACGAACGACGCCGGGACCGTGACGGCCGGGACAGCGACTGCCGGGACGATGTGATTGTTTGAACGCCGGCCTGCCGGCAGACCAAGAGATTTGCGCGAATGATGGATCCGATCCACCAGTTCAACATCGAGAAGATTTTCACGATCGGCCATATCGGCGGCCAGGAAATCGCCTTCACCAATTCCTCGGCCTACATGCTGGTCGCCGTCGTGCTGTCGGCGCTTCTGATGCTCGCAACCGGCCGCAGACTCGTGCCGGGCCGCATGCAGTCGGTCGCCGAGATCAGCTACGAATTCGTCGCCGACACCATCCGCAGCACCGCCGGCAAGGAGGGCATGAAGTTCTTCCCCTTCGTGTTCACGATTTTCATGCTGGTGACCGTGTCCAACATGGTCGGCATCATCCCCTACACCTTCACGATCTCGAGCCACATCATCGTCACCGCGGCGCTGGCGCTGCTGGTGTTCTTCACGGTGCTGGTCTACGGCTTCTACAAGAACGGCCTGAGATTCTTCAAACTGTTCGTGCCCTCGGGCATTCCGATCGCGATTCTGCCGCTGGTGGTGGTGATCGAGGTGATTTCCTTTCTGTCGCGGCCGATCTCGCACAGCGTGCGTCTGTTCGCCAACATGCTGGCCGGCCACATCACGCTGAAGGTGTTCGCGAGCTTCGTGACCATGCTCGGCGCCATGGGCATCGTCGGCATGTTCGGCGCCGCTCTGCCGCTGGCGCTGGTCGTCGCGCTTACCGCGCTCGAGATGCTGGTGGCGTTCCTGCAGGCTTATGTTTTCACGATCCTCACCTGCATCTATATCAACGATGCAATCCATCCGGGCCACTAACAGCCCGTCCCAACCACGTGTTATTTTCAACAAACCTCAACTAAGGAGTTCGTTATGGATCCGGTCGCAGCGAAGTACATTGGCGCAGGCATTGCGTGCATCGGCATGGGTGGCGCAGGCGCGGGCGTCGGCATCATCTTCGGCAACTATCTCGCCGCAGCGGTGCGCAATCCCTCGGCCGCCCAGGGCCAGTTCGGCAACCTGATTTTCGGCTTCGCCGTGACCGAAGCGCTCGGCATCTTCTCGCTGCTGATCGCGCTGCTGCTGCTGTTCGCTCTCTAAGTTCACTCATCCGGCTCACGGGATCCGGGCTCCGGATCCCGATCGGCCGCAGAGGAGACGCCCGTGGCTGAAGGTCATGGAAATGCGCCGGGCACGACGGCCCACACCCAGGCGGAAGGCGGGCACAAGGCTCCGTTTCCGCCGTTCCAGACGAACACGTTTCCCTCGCAGTTGTTCTCGCTGCTGATCGCGTTCGTCGCTCTCTATGTGATCGTCTCGCGGTTCGCCTTGCCGCGGGTCGGCAAGACCCTCGACGATCGCCAGGGTGCGATCGACGGCGATCTCGCCGCCGCCCAGAAGCTGAAGGACGAGTCCGACGCGGCGCTGAAGGCTTACGAAGCCGAACTCGCCGCGGCGCGCGCCCGTGCCCATGGCATCGGCGCGGAGACCCGCGACAAGCTGAACGCCCAGTCGGAAGCCGAGCGCAAGGCGCTCGAAGGCCGGCTGTCGGTCAAGCTCGCGGATGCCGAAAAGACCATCGCGTCCACCCGTACGACGGCGATGAGCAACGTCCGCGGCATCGCCGCCGACGCCGCGGCGGCCATCGTGCAGCAGCTCACCGGAACGGCACCGGACAGCAAGACGGTGGACAGCGCCGTCGAAGCGTCCTTGAAGGGATAACGAGCGATGTTTGCTGAAGCGGAAACCTGGGTAGCGATCGCGTTCCTGATCCTGATGGGCGTCTTCGCCTATGTCGGTGTCCACCGCACGGTCATCGCCGCGCTGGATCGCCGCAGCGCCCGCATCAAGTCCGAGCTCGACGAGGCGCGGCGCCTGAAGGACGAAGCCGCGAAGCTGCTCGCGGACTACAAGGCGCGCCACGCCAGCGCCGAGCGGGAAGCGCAGGACATCGTCGCCGCCGCGAAAGCGGAGGCCGAGCGGGTCGCCGCCGAAGCCAAGACCAAGATGGAAGATTTCGTCGCGCGCCGGACCAAGACGGCGGAAAGCAAGATCGCCCTGGCGGAAGCGCAAGCCATCGCCGACGTCCGCGCCGCCGCCGCCAACGCCGCGGTCGGCGCTGCGGCGACGATCCTGTCGCAGTCGGTGAAGGGACAGGCCGCCGACGACCTGATGGCCAAGGGCATCAACGAAGTTCGCGCCAAGCTGAACTAAGTTTTCCAAATTCAAAGCAAAAGCCGGCGCGAACCTATCGCGCCGGCTTTTTTGTTGCCGGAAGATCGTCATGCCCGGCCTTGTGCCGGGCATCCACGCCTGGGTTATCGCCCAGCCACAAAGAAAGACGTGGATGGCCGGGACGAGCCCGGCCTTTGTCGAGACCGACAATCGGGATGATGCGGTCTCGAACTTGGCCTTGTAGCCTGATTTGGCGGTGCGCGCGACGCATTCGACGATGGTGTCGAGGCTGTCCCTGGCCGCATGCGCCCGGCCTGATATGCGCACCTCGCAAGTCGAGTGCCGCAAGCGCACCAAGCACCTGATCGAACTCGGCGGACTCGTTGTCAAAGCCGGGATTGTGGACCTGACCGGCGACGACCGCGCCATCATCCTCGGCGCGCTGCTCTGGACGGCTGACAAGCTACAGAGCGAGGGTGGCGAACGGGCGCGGGCGCTCTGGGTCGCGAAAGGGAGGCAGGCGTTCGAGCTTAGCAACGTAACAGCTGCATCCCTCGGCAATACTGCGTCCGGAGTGTCGTCCTGATCTCCATCGCAGTGAAAAAACCTCTGCGTCCGCACCGGATGAGATGCAGCGGTGTAGCGGCTTGCTTCTGCCCAGAAAAAATCTCAAAAGAGGTCGAGTTCTATTTTTGTAAGTTTGTCATGATCATCTTCGCCGGCGCTTTTCCAAATGTCTTTCAAATGATTTAATCGAAAGATGGAACTGAAGACGCAGCGCTCAGCCGCCGTCGCGGCAATCTATGGCTCCCTGCTCTGGCCGGAAGGATGGGCGGCGGCGCTGCGCGAAGTGCAGTCGATATTCAGCGCCGACCATGTTTTCCTGACCGCAGCCGGCCAGCCGACGCTGAGTGGCGCGATCGGCATCGCTCCGCCCGAACTCAACACGCTCTCGAAAGCCGTACCCAACTTTGCCCAAGTCGTGCAGGTTGTTGCCGGGCATGGGCGGACCGCTCAGTGGCAAGATATCTTTTCCGACCGATCCGTCTACGAGCGGTCCGATATCTTTCAGGAATTGATCCGGCCACTCGGCGGTTACCATGGCCTCGTGCTTGCCGACGACAGAAGCAGGATCGGTCTTGCCATCTGCCGCGGTTCCGCCCGCGAAGACTTCGATCGGCCGGCGCGACAGGAGTTGAACGCGCTCTATCCGCATCTGCGCATCGCGCGCGAAATCGCGGACCGGCTTGGAATCGCTCAGGAGAGCAACCAGTCCCTCGCGCGCCTGATCGCGCGCATCCCGGACGCCGTGGTCCTGACCGATGCATCCGGCCGCGTGATCATGATGAACGACGCGGCGCACAGGTCGGCGATCTCCGCTTATGCCGAAGGCGACCTGATTGCTGCACAAACGCCGGAAGCGACCTTCGCATTGCGAACGGCGATCGCACAGGCGGCTGCGAATACCGACATCGACGGGCGATGGCTCAGGTTGACCGACGAGCATGGAGCGCCCACGCATTTCGCCCGTATTCTTGCCTTCGCTCCGGGGCGCTTCGGCCTGCTCGATGCCGGGGCCGCGCGTGTCGCCATTTTCCTCAAGGATACGGTTACCCAGCGCGGCGTCGATCGCACGGCGCTGTTCGATCTGTTTCGCCTGACGCCGCGCGAAGCGGACGTCACATGCCTGCTGCTGGACGGCCATGCCACGCAGGACATCGCCACCGCGCTCGGCCTGTCGATGCCGACGGTTCGGACTCATCTCGCCCGCATCTTCGAGAAGACCGGAACGCGAAATCAGGCGACGCTCATCGCGCTGGTCAGCCGATTCCACATTTGACCATCACGCCCGCCGTGTCGGAAACGCCACACCTGTGTGGTAAAAGAACCGCTTATCATTCATTTGAATGACTTCACGATTGTTCCGCCTCCGTAAGGTCGCTCCCAACGATTCAGCCCGGATTGCGTGGCTGTGCCGTGCCGTCCGGTTTTGTTGGGGAGCAATCGATGAACACCAGAATTCTCGCTGCCGCGGCGTTTGCGGCCGCATTCATCGCGCCGGCCGCGCAAAGCTCGGCGGCAACGCTCGACGATGTCGTCGCGCGGCTCGATGCGATCCAGCGCGAGAACGCGGCCATGCGTCAGGAAAATTCGGTGATGCGCCGGGAAATTGCTGCACTTCGGCGCGAAAAGACACGGCCGGAAGCAACCGCTTTCAATACGACACCGCCGGCAAGCAGCGCGCCAAGCCGCGATTTGCCCGCTCGGGTTTCATCGGCAATGGCTGCTGCACCCGCAGCAGGCTACGTTTCCTACAAGGCCGCACCTGTCGCCGGTCCATATGACTGGTCGGGTTTCTATGCAGGCCTGAACGCCGGCTATGCCTTCGGACGAGACACCACGTTCTTTCCCGGCATTCCGTTGACGCTATCGTCAGACTATGATGGTTTCTTTGGAGGCGGCCAGATCGGCTATAGCTGGCAATATGGCGCACTGGTTCTTGGTGTCGAAGCAGATATTCAGGCTGCAGCAATCGGCGGACGGATGTCATCCGCTAGCATAGGCAATGTTGATCTCACCATTAATAATAAAATGGACGCGTTCGGCACCGTCCGGGGCCGCGTCGGCTACGCATTCGATCGGGTTCTCGTTTATGGCACGGGCGGATTTGCAGCGGGACGCAACACTTCGTCCTTCTCCTTTGCCGGCCTCTCCGGCGGAAACCCTGTCCAGATAAGCGGAAGCGACAGCGCGATACACACAGGCTGGGCGGCGGGTGCAGGACTCGAATATGGCCTTCGCGACGGCTGGAGCCTGAAGGGCGAATATCTGCATATCGAACTGGACCCCGTCACTCTTCAAACCGGTCCGTCATCGCCCCAATTCAAATATGATATTGTCCGCTCCGGCGTGAACTATCACTTCTAACGCTGCCCTCATGGCGACGACCGAGGCGCGGGCTTCACCCGCGCATGCATCTAAAAGAAGAGCCGACGAAAGAGGATGGATTGCCAGGTCATAAGCGTCCGTCCTCGATATGCTATGCACGGCAATGACAGCTCTCGCTTCTTTTAAAAACACAATCTGAGTCCTGTCTCTGCATCAGGTTTCTTGTTATCACCCATCGTCGGCTTCGTTTCCGAAAGCCGATGCCTTGTGACGAAAGCACCACACCCACACAGAGAAACGCGCCCCGTCATTCATTTGAATGACTTCACGGCCGGTCCGGCTTCGTAAGGTCTTCCCGAGGAATCGATTGGGGGTTGTCATGAAGTCCGTTCTCGTTGCCGCCGCTGTCACGGCGCTGACCGTCACATCTGCGTCGGCGGCCGATCTGGCCGCGCGGCCTTACACCAAGGCGCCGCCGGTTGTCGCTGAAGTAAACAGTTGGTCAGGTTTCTATGTCGGAGCGAGTGCTGGCTACGGATGGTCCGATATCGACCACCAGAGCTTAAACACAACGGGATCGTTTTGGGCAACTCAGGCTCGGTTTGGTGGCCTTCAGACTGTCAACCCAACCGGTGCGGTGTACGGCGGTCAAATCGGATACAACTGGCAATCTGCCAACTGGGTTTTTGGGTTGGAAGCTGCAGGCTTTGGGACCGATCTGAGGCGGAATGAAGCCAGCATTTTTGCGCCCGGAACAGACTTCCTATCAGCCAGAATCGAAGGTCTTTTCACTGCCGCTGGCCGGGTGGGCTACGCACTCAACAATTGGCTTCCGTACATCAAAGGCGGCTATGCAGGAGCGCAAATCGGCACGATCAATGCGAGCCCGACATTCTTCGACGTTAGCCTGAATCACAGCGAATGGCGGAGCGGTTACATCGTTGGCGCTGGGATCGAATACGCAATGACTCAAAACTGGATCGCCGGTATCGAGTATAACTATTTGGACTTCGGCAGCTCCTCTTGGACACAGATAAACCGGACGGGTACGGGAGCATTGTTCCAGCCGAACCAACCGGAGAGCTATCGAGATAAGGTGACGATGCAGACGGTGACTGTGCGATTGAGCTACAAGCTCGGTGGCCCGATCGTCGCCCGCTATTGATTTCGAACCGCCGGTGAGGGACCGGACGGGACGACAACAAGTCTTTTTCCAAAGATGAATTCCGACAACTAAGCCCGGCGAAAGCCGGGCTTAGTTGTCGTTGCCGTAAGCCGACGCCGCTCCGTGACCAATGCGATACACTTTCATGGCGAAAAACCGTTCACCATGCATTTGAATGACTTCACAGCCATGCCGGTGCCGCAAGTTACACCCTAACGATCGAGTTAATTAGCAGGTGGTGTAGGAATGTGCAGGATCTCCCAACCTTGCCGACCCCTGATAGCTTAAAGCAGCGTTAAATCTTTACAGCCAGTAGATGTCGGTCTCGGTCAAAACCTGCCCGGCCATGACGGGTCGATGAATCCGCATGGCTGCGTCGCGGCCTACTTGTGCCGCTTCGTCCGCGCCCGCGGCTCGGGCTTCAACGCCTGCGGATCGAAACCGATGTAAAACACATACCGGTCCCCGGCTGCCCCCTGTGGCGCCGGATAGGCGATATCATCCGCGACAAAGCTGTAGCCCCCCCCATTGTCGCCCGACAGGGTCACGGGAATCGTATAGGCCTTGGTCGCGATGGTCTTCGGCGACACGCCGTCCTCAACCACAGCGACCCGCAGCGGCACGTCCACCGACGGCGGCGCACCGGCGGGGCCGACAATGACTCGCCCGCGAACGCCGATCCGAACGGAGACCTGACGCGTTTCGGTGCTGTAGTCGCATTCGCGCGCGGTCTCGCCGATGACCGCCTGATAACGGAGATCGGTGCCGCTCGCCGGCTTGCCCGGAAGGCCGACCGCGTAGGTCGAGGCGCCCGCCCGGATGGTGACCGCCGGGCACGTCAGATCGCTCGGCACGGAGGGGCTTTCGCCGGGTTGCGGCGCGACACGTTCCGGCTGCGACTTCATCCCGAACAGACTCTTGAAGCGATCGCCCAGCGATTGCGGCCACGCCGGCGACGCGGCGACGCTGCTGCACATGGCGACCACGATCGCCAGACGAAGCGAAAGGCGTCGCCCCTGCCCGGCCGCCGCGGTCGCGCGCGCCGTCCTTGAATTCGCAATCTGCACCATTTCGTATCGTCCGATCGTTGTTCTCACGCGGCGGCTTTATACCAAGGCAATGGCGGCAAGCCCAAGGCGGAAAAACACCTCCGGTCCGGCCCGTCCGGCGGAAGCTCCGGCTCAGCCGTGAAAATCCTCGTGCAGCATCCCGAACAGCAGGTGGTCCTGCCAGACCCCGTTGATGCAGAGATAGCGGCGCGCCAGCCCCTCGCGCGTAAAGCCGCACTTTTCGAGAACCCGGATCGACGGCGCGTTGGTCGGAATGCAAGCCGCCTCGATGCGATGCAGATTGAGTTCACCGAACAGGGCCGGCAGCAGCACCCGCAACGCGGCGGTCATATATCCGTGCCCCGCGTAAGGTTCGCCGACCCAGTACCCGATGGTGCCCGCCTGAACGATGCCGCGGCGAACATTGGCCAGCGTCACTCCGCCCAGCATCGCACCGTCGGATTCCCGGAACACGATGAACGGATAGGATCTGTCGTTGGCGATGTCCTCGGCGTAGCGGCGCAGCCGCCGCCGAAAACCGGTGCGGGTCAGATCGTCGGACGGCCAGATCGGCTCCCACGGCGTCAGATAGGCGCGGCTGTAATCGCGCAGTTGCGCCCATTGCATAAAGTCGGACATGTGCGGCGCGCGCAGCAACAGGCCGTTGCCCCGCGGCATGAGCGCGGCCGGCGCACTGGACGGCAAGCGAAACAAGGCCATGACCGAATCCCCGCAACCGGAATACGCCGCGAGGACGCACGAACTCCGGATTAGGACGCCAGTACCCGGCTTACACCGGGTACTGGCAACTCTACCATTCGAGCGCCGCTTCCGATTGGAAATTTCCGGGAACGAGCCTGCTGCGGCGACGGACGCGGCAATTTCAAATCGGCGGCAATTTCAAATCGGCGGAACGGGTGTGACGGTTCAGAACACTATAGCGTTTTCGAGCGACGTGGATACCGGTTCGCGTCCAGAAAACGCGTCAAATCAAAATCATGGAACCCCGCTTCTGAAGTGTGGCGGACTTCTGAACCACCACACTAGTGAAGGCGATCTTTGGTCTTCGGCTGCGTCAAACCTTCCGCGAAAGCCGCCGCCGTGTCCAGCCCCCTGCCGCTGCCCAATGCAGCGACCGCGGGACGGCTGCGCGTCAGAAGACCGCGCGCCACGTTGCGGGTCGATTCCGCGCTCACCGCGTCGATCCTGGCCATCAGCTCCGGCACGCTTTGCGGACGGCCATAAGCAAGCATGTGGCGCGCCAACTGTTCGGCACGGGCGCTGCAACTTTCCAGCGCCATCAGCAGGCCGGCCTTCATCTGCGCTTTTGCGCGCGCGATCTCGGCTTCGGTCAGCGTCTCCACGGCCTCGTTGATGACATCGACGACGACTTCCATCATTTCCGGCGCATCGCTCGGATCCGTGCCGGTGTAGAGGCCGAAGAATCCGGTGTCGGCGTAGGGCGCGTGGAACGTGTAGATCGAATAGCAAAGCCCGCGCTTCTCGCGGACCTCCTGGAACAGCCGCGAGGACATGCCGCCGCCGAGAATATTGGCGAACACCTGCAAGGAGAACAGCGATGGATCGGTCTGCGGCAGGCCCTCCAGCGCCAGCGTCAGATGCGCCTGCTCGAGATCGCGATGCACCACCTTGACGCCTCCCTTGCCGAACGTCGCCGCTTGCGGCTTCGGCGCCGGCGAGGCGGCGAAACCCGCGAAGCGCCGCTCGACCTCGGCAACGACCATCTTGTGGTCGACCGCGCCCGCCGCCGCCACCACCATGTCCGGCCCGCGGTAGTGCGTGGACAGATAGCCGTGCAGCATGTCGCTGTTGAACCGCTTCAGCGTCTTCGGCGTGCCGAGCAGCGAGCGGCCCATCGGCTGGTCCGGATAGCAAAGCTCGTTGAGATGCTCGAACACGACGTCGTCGGGCGTATCCTGCGCGGCGCCGATCTCCTGCTCGATCACGCTCTTCTCGCGCTCGAGCTCGTCGGCGGCGAAACTCGGATTGGACAGGATGTCGCTCAATACGTCGAGCGCGAGCGGCACGTCCGCCTTCATCACCCGCGCGTAATAAGCCGTGGTCTCCACGCTGGTGGCAGCATTGAGATCACCGCCGACCGCCTCGATTTCCTCGGCGATCTCGCGCGAGGTTCGCGTCGTGGTTCCCTTGAACGCCATGTGCTCGAGCAGATGGGAGATGCCATGCTCGTTCGGCTTTTCGTCGCGGCCGCCGACGCCGGTCCAGACGCCCAGCGCCGCCGTCTCCAGATGCGGCATGGTGTCGGTGACGACCGTGAGGCCGGACGGCAGCTTGCTGACTTCGACGCTCATCCGGCGACTCCCTGCTTGGCGGCGCGGCTGACCGAGAGCACGAACCGTTCGATTTCAGTCTGATCGTTGTTCACGACCGTAATCTGCTCGGGCCGCGTCATCAGGCCGTCGAGCCACGCCGGCAATTGAGGCCGCATGCCGCACGCGGCTTCGACCGCATCGGGAAACTTGGCGGCATGCGCCGTCGACAGCACGATGTCGGGGATCGTCGAATCCGGATTGTCGCGATCGGCCACCGCCAGCGCCACCGCGGTATGCGGATCGACGAGATCGCCCGCCTCGCGCCACGCCGCGCGGATCGCCGCCGCCGTCTCGGTCTCGTCGGCACGGCCAGCGTCGAAGTCGCGCCGGATCTCGGCCAGCACCGGATCGGGCAGCACGAAGCGGCCGGATTGCCGCAGCGAGGCCATCAGCGCGCGCACCCGCGCCGCGTCGCGGCCCGTCGCCTCGAACAGCAGGCGCTCGAAATTCGACGACACCTGAATGTCCATCGATGGCGACGCGGTGGCATGAACCTCGCGCACTTCGTAGACGCCGGTCTTCAGCGTGCGCGCCAGGATATCGTTGACGTTGGCGGCAATGCGCAGGCAGCGCACCGGCAGGCCCATTTTCTTGGCCACATAGCCTGCAAAGATGTCGCCGAAATTTCCCGTCGGCACCGTGAAATCGACGGCGCGCCCGGGAGCGCCCAGCGCGACGGCCGAAGTGAAATAATACACCACCTGCGCGACGATCCGCGCCCAGTTGATCGAGTTGACCCCGGACAGCGCCACCTGGTCGCGGAAGCGATGGTTGTTGAACAGCCCCTTCACGATCGCCTGGCAGTCGTCGAAGGTGCCTTTGACCGCGAGCGCATGCACATTGGATGCGCCTGATGTCGTCATCATGCGCCGCTGCACGTCGGAGATGCGTCCATCCGGAAACAGCACGATCAGGTCGACATTGTCGCGACCGGCGAAGGCGTCGACGGCGGCGCCGCCCGTATCGCCCGAGGTTGCCACCACGATGGTGGTGCGCCGGCCGCGCTGCGCCAGCACATGATCCATCAGCCGCGACAGCAGCTGCATCGCCACGTCCTTGAACGCGAGCGTCGGCCCATGGAACAGTTCCAGCACGAACTGGTTGGGCCCGATCTGATCGAGCGGCACCACCGCCGGATGGCGGAACGTCGCGTAGGCCTCGTTGGCCATGCGGCCGAGATCGGCGTCGGAAATGTCGCCGGCGACGAATGGCTTGATGACTTCGACCGCGACCTCCCAGTATGGCCGGCCGAAAAAGCCGGCGATGGCTTCCGGCGCAAGCCGCGGCCAGACCTCCGGCACATACAGGCCGCCGTCGCGGGCAAGCCCGGTCAGCATCACATCGCAGAAACCGAGTACGGGGGCCTCGCCCCGGGTCGAAAGATAATGCGTCAAGCCAGCCTCCAAAGGCGGCGCAATCGGCCAAGCCTTTGATATAAAATGGTTATTACTTCACCCTGGGGCGAAAATCGACGCGCACCATAGAGCGTTTTGCGGCGAAGGGGAAACCGGGAATGGCGACAAAATGCGGACCGAACGCAACGCCTCACGTGTCCTGCAACGCCGCGATCGCCTCGGCGGCGGTGACGATCGTCGCGAATTCGCCGTTGAGATTCGCAAGCGTCATGGCGTGGATCGCCTCCGCCGAATGCATGTCGCCATCGGGGCCGGCGCGGTCGAACGTCCAGGTGGCGTCGCGGACAAGCCGGGCGTCGAAGCCGAGATTGCCGGCCATGCGCGTGGTGGTCTCGACACAGTGATTTGTCGTGGCGCCGCAAATCACGAGCCGCGCGATGCTGTCCGCCCGCAGCCGGGCTTCCAGATCGGTGCCGATGAAGGCGCTGTTGACGCGCTTGACGATGACAGGCTCGCCATCGCGCTCGCGCGCCTCGTCCTTGACGGGATAGCCGGCGCCGCCGGGCAGGAACGACGAACCGGGCCGCGTTCCCTCGTGACGGATGTGGAAGATCGGCGCGCCAGCCGTTCGGAACGCCGCCAGCAGATCGGCGATCCGCGCGACGGCATCCGGATTGTTGCGGTGTTTGCCGGCGGCCTCCCATTGGTCGAACGCGCGCTGCACGTCGATCACGACAAGGGCTGTCCCGCCGGGTGAAAGATCGCTCATGTTCGCGACCGCGTGCGCTGACCGCGCCACCATGCCCCGAACGCGATCAGCACCGCGCCTGCAAGGCCGAACCAGGTGATCGCATACTGCATGTGATCGTCTTTCAGATGCACCTCGAGCGGTCCCGGCCTGGGAATGCCGTTGTCGGGCACCGGCGCCTCCAGATCGACGTAGAACGGCGCGATGCGTCCATCCGGCGCCCAGCCGAGTGCCGTGGCCATCGCGCCGATGTCACGCGCAAACCACAGCCGCTGCACGGTATTCGCCTTGGGCGTCAGCATGCCCGCTTTCTCGGGAAAGCGCAGATAGCCGGTCATCGCGAGCGGCGCGCCGGTGATGAGCTTGCTCGCCGCCTTGTCCTGCCGGGCGCGATCCTGCTTCGGATTTTCCACCAGGCCGGCATTGACGACGACGACATCGCCGTCGGGCAGCCGGGCCGGCAGGAAGGCCCAGGTGCCGGGCCCCTTCACATCGGCGCGGATCGCCGAGCCGGACGTAAACACCATGACGTCGGGCCGCGGCTCGAAGGTTGCCGAAAACGTCACGCGGCGGAATTCATCGTCCGATGGCGTCAGGGTCTTCCATTGCGCGGGCGGCGGCAGCGGCACCGGCGCGGCGGCGAGGCGGGCATCCAGCGCGGCGATCAGCGCATGCTTCTCGACGCGGCGCTGCAACTGCCAGATCCCGAGACCGATGAAAATCGCCGTCACGAAAAGGGTGAACAGGCCGAAACCGGATCCTGTCCCGGAACGCACGTCGGAATCGCTCATTGGGTGTCACGCTCGATCAGGCGGCCTTCGGCGGCCCTGTGGTGGAACTGAAGTGCGATCAGAAGCGACTTCATGGCGCGCAGCGGCCACAGCGTCACCGCCAGCACCAGCGGAATCCACAGCGCGGCATGCACCCAGAACGGCGGCTGGTACTTGACCTCGACGATCAGCGCGGCGGCGACGACGATAAAGCCGGCGATCAGGATGATGAACACCGCGGGACCGTCGCCGGAATCGATAAAGGCATAGTCGAGACCGCAGTTCTCGCAGCCCGGCCGCAGGCTCAAAAACCCCCGATAGAGCTTGCCACGGCCGCAGCACGGGCACCGGCAGGCAATGCCGCGCAGCGCGCTCTGGAACACCGACACCGGCGTGTACTCGTCGTCCATACCCGTCCGTCGCAAGGGATGTTGCAAAAGCAGAAAAGGCGGCCCGGCGGCCGCCCCTTCCCTGGCAGATTTACCGGCCTCAGTGCGCGCCGTGCGCCATGGTCTCGGCGCCGTGGCCCCAGACATAGATGCAGATGAACAGGAACAGCCACACCACGTCGACGAAATGCCAGTACCAGGCCGCGAATTCGAAGCCGAGGTGCTGGGTCGGGGTGAAGTGCCCCGCATAGGCGCGCAGCAGGCAGACGATCAGGAAGATGGTGCCGACCAGCACGTGGAAGCCGTGGAAGCCGGTCGCCATGAAGAAGGTCGCGCCGTAGATGTTGCCCGCGAAGCTGAACGCCGCGTGGTGATACTCGAACGCCTGGACGCAGGTGAAGCACGCGCCGAGCGCGATGGTCAGGATCAATCCCCACTTCAGTCCCTGACGATCGTTCTCGAGCAGGGCATGATGCGCCCAGGTCACCGTGGTGCCCGAGGTCAGCAGGATCAGGGTGTTGAGCAGCGGCAGATGCCAGGGATCGAAGGTCTCGATGCCCTTGGGCGGCCACACGCCGCCGAACAGCGCATCGCGGGTGACATGGACGGGATCGCCGGGGAACAGCGACGAATTGAAGAAAGCCCAGAACCACGCCACGAAGAACATCACTTCCGACGCAATGAACAGGATCATGCCGTAGCGATGGCTGATCTGCACGACGCGGGTGTGATCGCCCTTGTACTGGGCTTCGCGGATGACGTCGCCCCACCAGCTTGCCATCGTGTAGAGCACGCCGATGGTGCCGACGCCGAACACGATCGGCGCCGCACCGAACAGGTGATGCATCCAGGCGATCGCGCCGACAGCCATGATGAAGGCCGAGATAGAACCGACCACCGGCCACGGACTCGGATCGACGAGATGATAATCGTGATGCTTGACTTGCGCCGTCGCCATTAGAGTCTCTCCGTATGCAGTGCCGATCGTCTCCGGCACGTGTTCGTCTCAAAAATCGTTACGCGTCCGCCCCGCGATCATCCCCTGCGTTCGTCCGGCTCGCCTGCCGCCACCGGCCGCGGCGCGGAAGCCTTCACCGGATAGAACGTATAGGACAACGTGATGGTATTGGTGCCGCGATTTTCCTGATCGGCCGCGAAAGCGGGATCGACATAGAACACGACGGGCATCTCGCGCTTTTCGCCGGGAGCCATCGTCTGTTCGGTAAAGCAGAAGCAGTTGATCTTGGTGAAGTACGATCCGGCAATCAGCGGCGTGACGTTGTAAGCCGCCTGCCCGGTCGTGGTTCGCGCCGACTGGTTGGTCACGGTATAATACACGGTGACGACCTGACCGATCCGGACCTCGATCTCGGTCTGCTCCGGCTCGAATTTCCAGGGCAGCCCCCCGGCAATGTTGGAATCGAACCGCACCGCGACGGTGCGCGCCAGCGGCTCGCCCTTCGGCAGCGACTCGGCGACCTGGGTGGTGCCGTTGAAGCCGGTGGCCCGGCAGAACCAGTTGTAGAACGGCACGGCCGCATAGGATGCGCCGATCATCGCCGCGACCAGAAGACCGCAGGCCGCACCGATCCTCACGTCGCGGCCGATCCGCGGCGCCCTGCTGGCGGCGATCGGCTTGCCTGAAGATGTCGGCGTGCGGATCATATCAATCACATCGGCCGGACCAGAACGGCCGGTCCCTTGACGAGCGTGACAGCGAAGAACAGCACCACCAGAATCCCGAGCGCCCAGGCGATCGCGAGCGACCGTTCGCGACGGCGTTTTTTCTGCGCCTCGGTGAGGACGATCCCGTCTGGTTTCGGCTCATTGTCCATCGGCTCATGCGCCCTCTACCGGATCCACGCCATGGCGGCCTTCACGACCACTTCCGCCAGCAGGATAGCGAACAGGGCAAACAGGTAAACGATCGAAAACGCGAACAGCTTCCGCGTCGCGCGCTGCGCGATGCTGCCGGTGCGATAGCGGTAGACGTTGATCGCGAGGCCGAGCATGCCGGCGCCGAGGATCAGCGACGTCACGCCGTAGACCGCATCGAAGTAGCCCATCGGCCACGGCGCCACGGCGGTCGCCACCAGCACGACCGTGTAAAGCAGGATCTGCAGACGCGTCGCATCGGGCCCCGCCACCACCGGCAGCATCGGCACGCCGGCGCGGGTGTAGTCCTCGTTGCGGAACAGGGCCAGCGCCCAGAAGTGCGGCGGCGTCCAGAAGAAGATGATGAGGAACAGCAGGAGCGGCTCGACCGACAGCGATCCGGTCGCCGCCGCCCACGCCACCACAGGCGGCAAGGCGCCGGCGGCGCCGCCGATCACGATATTCTGCGCGGTCCAGCGCTTCAGCCACATCGTGTAGATCACGACATAGAAGAAGATCGTGAACGCCAGCAGCGCACCGGCAATCCAGTTCACGAGAATGCCGAGCGTCATCACCGAAAAGAAAGCAAGGGTCAGACCGAACGCCATGGCTTCCGATGGCGTCACGCGTCCGCGCGGGATCGGCCGGTTGGCGGTGCGCGTCATCAGCGCATCGATATCGCCTTCGAGCGCCATGTTGAGCGCGCCGGAGGCGCCGCCACCAACGGCGATGCACAGGATCGAGGTGATCGCCAGCACGGGATGGAGGTGACCCGGCGCCAGAAAAAGTCCGACCGCGGCCGTGAACACCACCAGCGACATCACCCGCGGCTTCAGCAGCGCGAGGTAATCGCCGACGCCCGCTTCGGAGATGCGGGGCATCGACAGATCGATATGTTGTTCAACGATCGACAATGGTCTCGTGCTCTCGTCTAGCCTGTGTCATGGCCGGGCTCGTCCCGGCCATCTGCGTCGTGTTCGCCTCAACGCCGGAACGACGTGGATGCCCGGCACATAGCCGTTCTTTGGAACGACGTTCCTCGAACGTCTGAGGCCGGGCATGACGGCGCTGGTTATCACTGAATACGCGGCAGCGTTTCAAACTGGTGGAACGGCGGCGGCGACGACAGCGTCCACTCCAGCGTGGTCGCACCGGCACCCCACGGATTGTCGGCAGCCTTCTGCTTGCGCACGAAGGCGTCGACCATGCCGTAGAGGAAAATCAGAACGCCGAATGCCGAGATGTACGAACCGATCGACGACACCAGGTTCCAGCCCGCGAAAGCATCCGGATAGTCGACATACCGGCGGGTCATGCCGGACAGGCCGAGGAAATGCTGCGGGAAGAACAGGATGTTGACGCCGATGAACATCACCCAGAAATGCATCTTGCCGATGGTCTCGTTGTACATGTAGCCGGTGATTTTCGGGAACCAGTAGTACCAGCCGGCGAAGATCGCGAACACCGCGGCAACGCCCATCACGTAGTGGAAGTGCGCGATGACGTAGTAGGTTTCCTGCAGCACGCGATCGACGCCCGCGTTCGCCAGCACGACGCCGGTCACGCCGCCGACCGTGAACAGGAAGATGAACCCGACCGCCCACAGCATCGGCGTGCGGAACTCGATCGAGCCGCCCCACATGGTGGCGATCCACGAGAAGATCTTCACGCCGGTCGGCACCGCGATCACCATGGTCGCGGCGACGAAATAGGCCTGCGTCGCCGAGGACATGCCCACGGTGTACATGTGGTGCGCCCACACGACGAAGCCGATGCCGCCGATCGCGACCATCGCATAGGCCATGCCGAGATAGCCGAACACGGGCTTGCGCGAGAAGGTGGAGACGATCTGCGAGATCATGCCGAAGCCGGGCAAAATCAGAATGTAAACTTCGGGGTGACCGAAGAACCAGAACAGATGCTGGAACAGCACCGGATCGCCGCCGCCTTCGGGCGAGAAGAACGTCGTGCCGAAGTTACGGTCGGTCAGCAGCATCGTGATGGCGCCGGCGAGCACGGGCAACGCCAGCAGCAGCAGGAACACGGTCACCAGGATCGACCAGACGAACAGCGGCATCTTGTGCAGGGTCATGCCCGGCGCGCGCATGTTGAAGATCGTGGTGATGAAGTTGATGGCGCCGAGAATCGACGACGCGCCGGCAAGATGCATCGACAGGATCACGAAATCGACCGAGGGTCCGGGATGGCCCGAGGTCGACAGCGGCGCATACAACGTCCAGCCGGTGCCGGCCCCCATGGAACCGGGCTCGCCCTCGACGAAGGTCGACAGCAGCAACAGGGCGAAAGACGCGGGCAGCAGCCAGAACGAGATGTTGTTCATGCGCGGGAACGCCATGTCGGGCGCGCCGATCATCAGCGGCACCATCCAGTTGCCGAACCCGCCGATCATCGCCGGCATCACCATGAAGAAGATCATGATGAGACCGTGCGAGGTCACGAACACGTTGTATTCGTGGGTCTGATGGAAAATCTGCACGCCCGGATACATCAGTTCGATGCGGATCATGATCGACATGAAACCGCCGATCAGCCCGGCGACGAGCGCAAAGATCAGGTACATCGTCCCGATATCCTTGTGGTTCGTCGAGTAGACGAAACGCCGCCAGCCGGTCGGATGGTGCGCGTGATCGTCGTGGGCATGGTCGGTATGAGCAGATGCTGCGGTCGTTGCCATTTTCAAATCCTGTCTTCCAGTCCCTCGAACCCTGCGGTCCTGTCGCCCTTCACTTGTCGTGCAGGCCGGCCAGGCCCTAGCGCGTCACACCTTCTTCGGCCGCGGCGTAGGTCTTGTCCCGCGCCGAAGCGAATTTCTTCTTCGCCGCCTCGACCCAGGCCGCGAACTCCTGATCGCTCACGACCCGCACCGCGATCGGCATGAAGGCGTGATCCTTGCCGCAGAGTTCCGAGCACTGGCCATAGAACATCCCGGTCTTGGTGGCCTTGAACCAGGTTTCGTTGAGGCGACCCGGAATGGCGTCGATCTTGATGCCGAAGGCCGGCACCGCGAAGGAGTGAATGACGTCGGCGCCCGTGGTCTGAACGCGAATCACCTTGTTGACGGGGACCACCATCTCGTTGTCGACGCCGAGCAGCCGCGGCTTCTTGTCCGCCGCGAGCAGCGAATCGAATTCGAACTTGCCGTTATCGGGATAGGCGTAGCTCCAGTACCACTGCTTGCCGGTCGCCTTGATCGTGAGATCGGCCTTCGGAACGTCGAGCTCCTCGAACAACAGGCGGAACGACGGCACCGCGATGCCGACCAGGATCAGCACCGGAATGATCGTCCAGGCCACCTCGATCAGCGTGTTGTGCGTCGTCTTGGAAGGGATCGGGTTCGCCTTGGCGTTGAACTTGACGACGACGATCACCAGCAATGCCAGCACGAGCAGCGTAATCGCCGTGATGACCACGAGCAGGAAATTGTGGAACCAGGTGATGTTGTCCATCACCGGCGAGGCCGAGGCCTGCAGCTTGTATTCCCACGGCGCGGGCTGCCCCACTTCCGCGAACGCTGCGCCGCCAGCGAGAAGTGCCGCCCCCGCAATCGCCAATCCCAGCAACCGGCCGCCAATCTGGCCCTTCGACATCTTCATGCCGCTCGCGCTCCTTGTGATAAAATCCCTAAGCATTTCCGCCGGGCGGCGAAAGCTGCTGGTCGACGCAACGCCCTGACAACGGACCCGGGATCAACTCGAGCCGGATCGTTAGAACGCGTCGAAATCCAGCTTCTCAAACCATAATTCGCCGCCCCTCGCAATGCAGTAGTAAGGTGCAAAGCGATGCTTTCGCAGCTATCGCCACATCGTTACATTTTCACATCAAATCAGGGCCTCGAACGGACCTCGGCATCCCGTCGCGCTTGACAGCCGCATTGCGCGCTGTAGGCACAGGCGGGCCGCGCTGGCGGCCCCTGATTCGCGCGACAGCCGGCCATTCGGGCGCCAGAGCGAGCTCGGGAAAGGCTGCGCTGGACCTTCGGTTGGGCATGGAGACCGCCTTCAAGGCGCCCTCATTCCCGACCAATCCTGCTCCGGATCGGCCACACCGACGATATCACGCACGACAGCCAGGGAATTGACCCGTATGGGGCCTTCGAAATCGGATACCAGACCCGCGCAAGACCGTCAGAACCCGGCCGCAGCGGCATCGGTCGTCCGGATCCGGGGCGTCCGCCTGCTGGCGGGGCTGATCGCAGCCATGCTGTTTTCGGGCCTCGGCGGGGCCGCCCATGCGCAAGGCGCAGTCAAATCGGTTCATGGCGACTGGCAGATCCGCTGCGACACCCCGCCCGGCGCCAAGGCCGAGCAATGCGCGCTGATCCAGAGCGTGGTGGCGGAAGACCGTTCCAACGCCGGCCTGACCGTGATCGTGCTCAAAACCGCCGACCAGAAGAGCCGGCTGATGCGGGTGGTGGCGCCGCTCGGCGTGCTGTTGCCCTCCGGACTGGGCCTCAAGCTCGACAATGTCGACGTCGGCCGCGCCGGATTCGTGCGTTGCCTGCCCAACGGCTGCGTCGCCGAGGTGGTGCTGGACGACAAGCTGCTCGGCCAGTTGCGCAGCGCCAAGACCGCGACCTTCATCATTTTCGAGACGCCCGAGGAAGGTATCGGCTTTCCGCTCAGCCTGAACGGGCTCGGCGAAGGTTACGACAAGCTGCCTTAGCCCGCCGGCGGCACCGGATGAAGATTTGGAAAGAACCTCCCTTTTCCGGTCGATCGCGCCTATCTTGAGCTTGCGCTGCTCCGGAAGGACACGGAACGGCCGCATATCCGCGTTGAATTCGGAGTTCGCATGACCAGCCCCGCCACAACCTCCCTGCTCGACCGCGCCAACCTCGACCGCGATTCCGTGCGCAACGAGGTGGCGCGAGGCCTGTCCGGGGCCGACGACGGCGAATTGTTTCTGGAATACAGCCAGAGCGAAGCGCTGATGTTCGACAATGGCCGGCTCAAGCAGGCGACCTACGATACCTCGCAGGGGTTCGGGCTCCGCGCCGTCAAGGACGACGCCGTCGGCTATGCGCATGCATCCGACGTATCGCTGCCGGCGCTCATTCGCGCGGCCGACGCGGTCGGCGCCGTGCGCGGCGGCTACCAGGGAACTTTCGCGGCAGCCCCGGCCCATACCAACGTGCGGCTCTACGGCGACGACAATCCGCTCGACGGCCTCGGCTTCGAGACCAAGGTCAAGCTGCTCGCCGAGATCGACGCCTATGTGCGCGACAAGGATCCGCGGGTGCGGCAGGTGTCCGTCAGCCTCGGCGCCACATGGCAGGTCGTTGAAATCATGCGTCCGGACGGCGAGAGCTACCGCGATATCCGCCCGCTGGTGCGGGTGAACATCTCCGTGGTCGCCGGACAGGGCGACCGACAGGAGAGCGGCAGCAAGGGCTATGGCGGCCGCGAGGGCTATGCCCGCTTCATCGAGACCAAAGCATGGCGGGACGCCGCCGACGGCGCCATCCGCGAAGCCATGGTCAATCTGGAATCGGTTCCGGCCCCCGCCGGCGAGATGGACGTGGTGCTCGGGCCCGGCTGGCCCGGCGTGATGCTGCATGAAGCGGTGGGCCACGGCCTCGAAGGCGATTTCAACCGCAAGAAGACCTCGGCCTTCGCGGGACTGATGGGCCAGCAGGTCGCGGCCAGGGGCGTTACCGTGGTCGACGACGGCACCATTTCCTCGCGACGCGGCTCACTTTCAATTGATGACGAGGGCACGCCGACCAACCGCACCGTCCTGATCGAGGACGGCATTCTGGTCGGCTACATGCAGGACCGCCAGAACGCACGGCTGATGGGCATGAAGCCCACCGGCAATGGCCGCCGGCAGGATTATGCCCATGTACCGATGCCGCGCATGACCAATACCTATATGCTGGCAGGCGGCCGCGATCCCGCGGAAATCCTGGCTTCGGTGAAAAACGGAATCTACGCCGCGAATTTCGGCGGCGGCCAGGTCGACATCACGTCGGGCAAGTATGTGTTCCAGTGCACCGAGGCCTACAAGATAGAGAACGGCAGGATCGGCGCGCCGCTGAAAGGCGCGATGCTGATCGGCAACGGTCCCACCGACCTGCATCGCATCACCATGGTCGGCAACGATATCGCGCTCGACGATGGCATCGGCACCTGCGGCAAGAACGGTCAGGGCGTGCCGGTCGGCGTCGGCCAGCCGACGCTGCGGATGGAACGGATCACGGTCGGAGGAACAGGCGGATGAGTTCTGAAATATCGCCGCCCACGCCTTCGACGATCCGGCGCTGGAGTGGACAGCTCGGCCAGATCGGAGCCATCGTGCTCGTGGTGCTGGCCGCCAAGGGCGCACTGGCCGAGCCGTTTTATGTCCCGTCGGCCTCGATGGAGCCGACGCTGCTGATCGGCGATGCGCTGGTGGCCTCGAAATATCCCTACGGCTACAGCGCGGCGTCGCTGCCGATCCATGTCGCCATCCCCGACACCGGGCGTATCTTCGGCGAGTTGCCGAAGCGCGGCGACGTTGTGGTGTTCCGCTGGCCCGGCGATACCTCGCAGGTCTGGGTCAAGCGCGTCATCGGCCTGCCCGGCGACCGCATTCAGATGCGCGGCGGCCTGGTCTGGATCAACGGGCAGCCGGCCGCGGTGAAGGCCGATGGCGTCGGCGAGGCCGAGGACGACAACGGCTCCGGCGAGCCGGCGCACCGTTTTGTCGAAACGCTGCCGGGCGGCGTCTCCCATACCCTTTTCAAGATTCACGACAACGGCCGGCTCGACAACACGGCCGAAGTGACCGTGCCGCCGGGCCATCTGTTCGTGATGGGCGACAACCGCGACAATTCCGCGGACAGCCGCGTGCCGGTCAGCCAGGGCGGCGTCGGCCTGCTTCCGACCGACAACCTGGTCGGCCGGGTCGATGCGATCGTCGGATCCTGGGACATGGGCATCCGCAGCCAGCCGGTCTGGACCTGGCTCTCGGGTTTCCGCGTCGCGCGTTTCTTCACGGCGGTGCATTAGCGCCTTTCCGCTTCTGATGGAATCAGAAGCGGGGCTCTATGATTTTGATCTGACGCGTTTTCTTGACGCGAACCGGTATCCGCTTCGCTCGAAAACGCTATAGCGGCTATCGCACGACGCCCGACGTGAAACCCGGCTTGCGGCGCGGCGGCTTGATTTCCTTTTTCAGGAAGCATCGCGCGGCCCGCCCCGCATAACCCGGCCTTGCGTAGGTCCATGCCCGGCACTTGTTGTCGGCGTCGCACGCGCGGCGACACGCGTCGTCCGCGGCAGCCTTGTCTTCCTTCTTGAGTTCAAAACTGCGGTAGTCGCCGCCCGCGCGGTCGGTCGAATGCTCGACCGGCCCGGTGCGGCGCTCGATCACGCCGGCGCCACGCACGCCGGAGACGCAGCATAGATTCGGAAGCCGCGGCGGCACCGCGTTCTTGAGCCAGCACACCGCCGTTTCGGAGCGCTCGTTGGGATAATTGAAACTCCAGGCGCGGCAGCGGCGGTCGCGCTCACAGGCCAGCGCGCAATCGGCGGGGTCGCCCGATTTCAGCGGCGTGTGCAGATAGTCGGCACCGGGCCGATCGAAATTCGTCTGGGCATGCGCCGGCATCGCAGCCGGCATGGCCATCGACAGCAGCACAGCCAGCAAAATCAGGCAGACTTTCAATGCGGAAAACTCTCAGGGCAACGCCGCGAGACCAACGGTCCTGAAAAAGACCAACGCGGACGGTCATCCATTAAATCGCCACCTTGATGTACGGTGGATGAACGGCGGCGCAGAGACCCGACCGCTTCGATCAAAACCCGTTGATTCAGAAAGCGTATTCGCGATAGGCCGGCACCACCGACCCCCGCCACTCGCCGTTGAATTTCTCCAGCATCTCTTCGGCGGGAGAGCGGCCGCAATCCAGAATCTGGTCCAGCGGCTCGAGGTGCCGCGACTCGTCGCGGCCGAGATGGTCGACATGACCGCGCCTGCGCAAGCCCGCATGGGCCAGCACGAGGCATTCTTTCGCGATCTCGAACAGGTAGCGATCCCGGATCCGGGTCTTGAAGCCGAAGCGCGGCACGTCGTCCCGCAGCGTCTGACGCTCCGATGCGTTCCAGTCCTTGACGATGTCCCAGGCCGCATCGAGGCTCACGGTGTCGTAGAGCAAGCCAACCCAGAAGGCCGGCAGAGCCGGCAACCGCCCCCATGGCACGCCGTCGGCGCCGCGCATTTCCAGATAGCGCTTCAGCCGCACCTCGGGAAAGGCCGTCGACAGGTGGTTGGCCCAGTCGGACAGCGTCGGACGCTCGCCGGGCATTTTCGGATTCCGGCCATCGAAGAAATCGCGGAACGAGGTGCCGGACACGTCGATATAGGTGTCGCCGCGCTTGACGAAATACATGGGCACATCGAGGGCGTAGTCGACCCAGCGCTCAAACCCCATGCCGTCTTCAAACGCCCATGGGATCATGCCCGCGCGCGCATTGTCGGTGTCGCGCCAGATTTCCGACCGGAACGAGAGAAAGCCGTTGGGCTTGCCTTCCGTGAAGGGCGAATTGGCGAATAACGCGGTCGCGATCGGCTGCAGGGCCACCGATACCCGCAGCTTCTTGATCATGTCCGCTTCCGAGGAGAAGTCGAGATTGGTCTGCACCGTGCAGGTCCGGTACATCATGTCGAGTCCGTAGCGGCCGACCTTCGGCATGTAGCCCGTCATGATCTTGTAGCGGCCCTTCGGCATCACCGGAATCTGCGCCCGAGTCCATGACGGCGTCATGCCGAGGCCGAGGAAGCCGATGCCGAGCGGCGTCGCGATCTCTTTCACCTGGGCGAGATGCGCCATCAGTTCGGATTGCGTCTGGTGCACGGTTTCCACCGGCGCGCCCGACAGCTCGAACTGCCCGCCCGGTTCGAGCGAAATCGCGCCCCCGCCGGTGACATCGTAAAGCCCGATGATGTTGCCGCGCTCCATGATCGGCTCCCAGCCGAGCAGGAGTTTCATCCCATCGAGCAGGGCGCCGATGCCGCGCGCGCCTTCGTAAGGGACGGGATGATGCCCTTCCAGCGTGAACGGCGTCTTTTCATGCTCGGTGCCGATGCGAAAATCGGACGGAGGCTTCACGCCGGCTTCGAGCCACGCCACGAGTTCGTCGCGCGATTGCAGCGGCGTCATATCGATCTGGTCACGCGCCATGGAACATCCGGATATCTGGCGTTTCGATCGAACGCACGCTGTGTCGGGAAGGAATGCGGGCGGAATCGCCGTCCACAATCACGAAATATGAGAGAGACATCATCGCGCGGACGCAACGTCTCTGACGGCAAGCGGCTGCGCCTCGTTACAGGAGCAGCCGAGCCGGTCCAGTAATCCGCACAGCTTGACGGCATCGCCGTCGGAGAGCTTCGAGCCGACATGTTTTTCGATCGCCGCCGAATAGGCCTGCCACATCTTCTTCTGCAACTCACGGCCGGCATCGGTGATCTCGACGAACTGCCCGCGCTTGTCGGCCTTGCATTCGCGCCGCGCCGCCAGCCCTTCATCGACGAGACGATCGATCAGGCGCGAGGTCGAATACTGCGGCAGCAGCATCTGCTTTTCCAGTTCCACCGGCCGCAATTCGCCCGCCGGCGCGCGCGACAGTTCGAACAGCGCGTCGTACCACGCGAGCGGCGGAAAGCCGGCCTTCTTCAGCTCGTGCTCCACCGCATCGAGCACACGGCTCTGCACCCGCATCAAGCGAATCCAGGCAGCGGTCGCCTCGGTCGACGGTTTGCGTTTCATCGCGGAGTCCATGTGTCCCGTGGGCAGCTTACCTCACTAAATGCAGCTGCATCAATCTTGACTATTTCATGCAACTGCATTTAGTCGTTTCGCCCAAGGATGCCAATCATTCCACCGGAGGAAAATCGCCATGAAGCTCTACTATTCACCCGGCGCATGCTCGCTCTCGCCCCACATCGCCCTGCTCGAAGCCGGCCTCCCCTACGATCTGGTCAAGGTCGACGTGCGCGCCAAGAAGCTGGAGAACGGCGACGACTATCTCAGGATCAATCCCAAGGGCCAGGTTCCGGCGCTCGGCCTCGATAACGGCGAAGTGCTGACCGAAGGGCCGGTCATCGTGCAGATGATCGCCGACAAGGCCGCCGGGAAAAACCTCGCGCCCTCCAACGGCAGCGCGGAGCGCTATCGGCTTCAGGAGTGGCTCAACTTCGTCACCACGGAGCTGCACAAGAATTTCAGCCCGCTGTTCCAGCCCGCGCTGACCGACGAGACCAAGGCTTTCTTCAAGGACCGGCTGATGGGCAAATTCAAATATCTCGACGACACGCTGGCCGGTCAGGACTACCTGATGGGCAAGCAGTTCACGGTGGCCGACGGCTATCTGTTCGTGATGCTGAAATGGGCCGACCGCACCGGCATGGACCTCTCCGCGCTCAAGAACCTGATGGCCTTCAAGGCTCGCGTCGAGGCGCGGCCGAAGGTGCAGGAAGCGCTCGCCAAGGAAGGCCTGATGAAGGCGGCGTAAGCTGCTTCTTTGCTCCCCCTCTCCCCTTGTGGGAGAGGGCGGCGAGAACGAGCGCGGCGAATTTGAGCCGGGCGAGGGGAAGACGGCAGCTACGCCGCCGCCTTCTTCGGCGGGAAACGGCCGTAGAAGGTCTCGCCCTTCGCAGCCATCTCCACCAGCAGTTTCGGCGGCGTGAAGCGCGAGCCGTATTTCGCCTCCAGCTTGTGGCAGAGATCGACGAAGTTTTTCGTGCCCATGAAGTCGATGTAGGACAGCGCGCCGCCGGTGAACGGCGCAAAGCCGAAGCCGAGGATCGAGCCGACGTCCGCCTCGCGCGGATCGGTGATGACGTGATCCTCCACCGTGCGCGCGGCTTCCACCGCCTGCACGACAAGGAAGCGCTGCTTCAATTCCTCGACATCGAGCGTATCGGGATCGAGCTTCTTCGGCCGCAGCGCGTCCAGTCCCGGCCACAGCGCCTTCGAGCCCTGCCCCTTCGGCGGATAGTCGTAAAAGCCCTTGCCGTTCTTGCGGCCGAAGCGTCCCTGCTTCTCGACCATCTCAACCATCAGCTGCTTCTGCGCCTGGTCGACGGCGTTGGGGCCGAGATCGGCCTCGGTCGCCTTCATGATCCTGAGCACGAGATCGAGCGCCACTTCGTCGGACAGCGACAATGGCCCGACCGGCATGCCGGCCATTTTCGCGGTGTTCTCGATCATCGCCGGCGGCACGCCTTCCGCGAACATCTCGAGCCCTTCGGCCGTGAAACGCAGCACGCAGCGGTTGGCGAAGAATCCGCGGGAGTCGTTGACCAGAATCGGCGTCTTGCCGATCTGGCGCACATAGTCGAGCGCGGTGGCGACGGCGAGATCGCCGGTGTTCTGGCCGAGGATGGTTTCAACCAGCATCATCTTCTCGACCGGCGAGAAGAAATGGATGCCGATGAAGCGTGACTGATCCTTGAATTCCTCGGCCAGCGAATTGATCGGCAGGGTCGAGGTGTTGGACGCGAAGATCGCATCCTTGCGCAAGTAAGGCTGCGCCTTGGCATAGGTTTCGGCCTTGACCTTGCGGTCCTCGAACACGGCCTCGATCACGAGATCGCAGTCGGAGATCGCGGCATAATCGGCGGTCGCGGTGATGCGCGACAGCAGCGCGTCGCGGTCGGCATCCTTGGCGCGACCCTTCTTGATGAGATCGTCGATGACGGACTGCGCGTGGGCCTTGCCCTTGTCGGCGCTGGCCTGATCGCGGTCGATCAGCACCACGTCGATCCCGGCGCGGGCCGAGACATAGCCGACGCTCGCACCCATGAAGCCGGCGCCGATGACGGCGAGCTTCTTCACCCTGGTCGGCGGCACGTTCTGCGGGCGGCGCGCACCCTTGTTCAGTTCCTGCATCGACAGGAACAGGCTGCGGATCATCGCCGCCGCTTCCTTCGTCTGCAGGATATGCGCGAAGTAGCGCGACTCGATGCGCAGGCCGTTGTCGATATCGACCAGCAGCCCCTCGTAGACGCAGCTCATGATGGCGCGCGCGGCCGGATAGTTGTCGTAGGTCTGGCTGCGGTAGATCGCGTTCGCCGGCGGGAACACGTTCATGCCGGCGGCGGAATAGACCGCGCCGCCGGGCAGCTTGAAGCCCTTGACGTCCCACGGCTGAACCGGCTTGCCGCCGGCCTTGATCCAGTCCTTCGCCGTCTTGATGAGGTCGGCGGCCGGCACCACCGCGCCGACGATGTTCGCGGCCTTGGCCTTGTCGAGCCTGATCTGATCGCCCTTGAGCAGCAGCGGCAGCGCATCCTGCGCCGGCATCATGCGCGGCAGGCGCTGCGTGCCGCCGCCGCCGGGGAACAGACCGACCTTCACCTCGGGCAGGCCGAGACGGGTCTTCGGATTGTCCGACGCCACACGATAGTGGCAGGCCAGCGTCAGTTCGAACGCGCCGCCGAGCGCCAGGCCGTTGATGGCCGCGACCCACGGCTTGCCGCAGGTCTCGATCTTGCGGAACATCAGCGACAGCTTGCGGCTCTCGTCGAACAGCATCTGGGTCGCGGCATCCTTGCCGTTCGCTTTCGCCGTCTCCGCGAACAGCCTGTTCATGCCTTCCAGCATGGAGAGATCGGCGCCGGCGGAAAACGCCTCCTTGCCTGACGTGATGACGACGCCCTTCACCGCGGCATCGGCCGTGGTCTGATCGACGATCCTGCCAAGCTCCTCGATGGTCCGGGTATCCAGCACGTTCATCGACTTGCCGGGGATGTCCCACGTCACAAGCGCGATGCCGTCGGCGTCGGTCTCGAGTTTGAAATTCTGATAAGTCATTTAATGCTCCCTATGCGTTGTCGTCATCCTGAGGTGGCCTCGCTCTTGGCGAGGCCCTCGAAGGATGGCGAATGATCGCCCGATCCCATCCTTCGAGGCTCGGGCTGCGCCCTTCGCACCTCAGGATGACGCTATCGATTCACACCCGTTCGATGATGGTCGCGGTCCCCATGCCGCCGCCGATGCATAGCGTCACCAGCGCGGTCGACTTGTCGGTGCGCTCGAGTTCATCGAGCACCGTGCCCAGGATCATCGCGCCGGTCGCGCCGAGCGGATGACCCATGGCGATGGCGCCGCCGTTGACGTTGATCTTCGCGGTGTCGATGTTGAAGGCCTGGATGTAGCGCAGCACCACCGACGCGAACGCCTCGTTGAGCTCGAACAGGTCGATGTCCGACAGCTTCATGCCGGATCGTTCCAAAACTTTCTTCGTCACGTCCACCGGGCCGGTCAGCATGATCGAGGGCTCGGAGCCGATATTGGCGAACGCCCTGATTTTCGCACGCGGCTTCAGGCCGTGCTTCTTGCCCGCGGCTTCGCTGCCGAGCAGCACCGCGGCCGCGCCGTCGACGATGCCCGACGAGTTGCCGGCGTGGTGAACGTGGGTCACCTTCTCGACCTCGGGATGCGATTGCGTCGCCACCGCGTCGAAGCCGCCCATCGCGCCCATCGCCTCGAACGACGGCTGCAGCGACGCCAGCGACTGCATGGTGGTCGAGGGACGCATGTGTTCGTCGCGGTCGAGGATGGTGAGACCGTTGATGTCCTTCACCGGCACGATCGAGTTCTTGAAGTAACCCTTCTCCCACGCATTGGCGGCGCGCTTCTGGCTCTCGACGGCATAGGCATCCACGTCGTCGCGCGAAAAACCGTACTTGGTCGCGATCAGATCGGCGGAGACGCCCTGCGGCAGGAAGTACGACGGCAGCGCGATCGAAGGGTCCATGGGCCATGCGGTGCCCGACGACAGAATGCCGACCCGGCTCATGGATTCGGCGCCGCCACCGATGGTCAGATCGTGCTGTCCGGCCATCACCTGCGCGGCGGCGAAGTTCACGGCATCGAGGCCGGAAGCGCAGAACCGGCTGATCTGCACGCCGGGCACCCCGGTGCCGAGACCGGCCTCCAGCGCCGCGAAGCGCGTGATATCGCCGCCGGCCTCGCCGACCGGATCGACCACGCCGAACACCACGTCATCGACCGTATCGGCCTTGAGGTTGTTGCGCTCCTTGATCGCCTTCAGCGGCGCGGTGGCGAGCGCCAGCGCCGTCACCTCGTGCAGGGAGCCATCGGCCTTGCCCTTCCCGCGCGGAGTGCGAACGTGATCGTAGATGTAGGCTTCAGGCATGATCGGGCTCCCTCGTTGTCCTGCACGGCCGAGCCGGCGGTTCGTATCCTGTCATGGCCGGGCTTGTCCCGGCCATCCACGTCTATTCTTGGATGCGCTGAAAGGACGTGGATCACCAAGACATCTGCGCGAAGACGCGCTTCGCGCTTTGGCCCGGTGATGACGCCTTCCCTTATTCAGAAAGCCTCCGCGGGCAACTCCATCGTCGTGTCGCTGCCGCTCTGGACCCGCGCGAGATACAGCGCCGTCTCCGGCAGCATCCGCTCCATGAAGAAACGGCCGGTCACGAGCTTCGTGCTCAGATAGGAAGACGTGTCGCCGCCTGCAATCTTGTCCTGCGCGACTTTCGCCATACGCGCCCACATGTAGCCGAACGCCACGAGGCCGAAGAGCTGCATGTAATCCGTCGCCGCGGCGCCGGCGTTGTCCGGCTTGGCCATCGCGTTCTGCATCAGCCACATCGTCGCCTGTTGCAGATGACCGAGCGCCGCCGACAGCGGCGCGACGAACGGCTTCATCGCCTCGTCGGTGCCGTGATCCTTGGCGAATGCGCCGACCTCGCCGAAAAACGCCATCACGGCGCGGCCGCCGTCGCGCGGCAGCTTGCGGCCGACCAGATCGAGCGCCTGAATGCCGTTGGCGCCCTCATAGATCATGGCGATGCGCGCATCGCGCACGAACTGCTCCATGCCGTTTTCGGCGATGTAACCGTGACCGCCGAACATCTGCTGCGCCAGCACGGTGTTGGAGAATCCGACATCGGTGAGCACGCCCTTCAATACCGGCGTCATCAATCCGAGATGATCGTCGGCGGCCTGGCGATCCTTCGGATCGTTCGAGCGATGGGCGATATCGCTCTTGAGCGCGGTCCACACCACCATGGCGCGCGCGGCCTCGTTGAAAGCGCGGATGGTGAGCAGCGTGCGGCGAACGTCGGGATGCACGATGATGGGGTCGGCGGCCTTGCCGGGCTCCTTCGCGCCGGTCAGCGAGCGGCCCTGCAGACGGTCCTTCGCATAGGCGACCGCGTTCTGATAGGCGACCTCCGACTGCGCGAGACCCTGCACGGCAACGCCAAGCCGAGCCTCGTTCATCATCACGAACATGCCCTGCATGCCCTTGTTCTCTTCGCCGATCAGCCAGCCGGTGGCACCGTCGTAGTTCATCACGCAGGTGGAGTTGCCATGAATGCCCATCTTGTGCTCGATCGAGCCGCACGACACGCCGTTGCGCGCGCCGAGCGAACCGTCGGCATTGACCAGCACCTTGGGCACGACGAACAGCGACACGCCCTTGATTCCGGCCGGCGCGCCTTCGATCCGCGCCAGCACGAGATGAATGATGTTGTCGGCGAGGTCGTGCTCGCCGGCGGAGATGAAGATCTTGGTGCCGGTGATCCTGTAGCTGCCGTCGGGCTGCTTCACGGCCCTGGTGCGCAGCAGGCCGAGGTCGGTGCCGCATTGCGGCTCGGTGAGGTTCATGGTGCCGGTCCATTCGCCGGCAACCATTTTCGGCAGGAACATCGCCTTCTGCTCGGGCTTGCCGTGCACCAGCAGCGCCGCAGTCGCGCCCATGGTCAGGCCGCCATACATCGAGAACGCCATGTTGGCGGAAATCTGGAATTCCGCGACGGTCTGGCTCAGCGTCACCGGCAGGCCCTGCCCGCCGTAGTCCGCCGGCGCCGACAATCCGAGCCAGCCGCCTTCCGCCACTTGCCTGAACGCGTCCTTGAAACCCTTCGGCGTGGTCACGCTGCCGTCGTCGTGTCGCGTGCAGCCTTCGAGATCGCCGACCCGGTTGAGCGGCTGCAGGACTTCCTCGGCCAGCTTGGCCGCCTCACTCAGGATCGCCTCGCGCACATCGGGCGACGCGTCACTGAAGCCCGGAAGGTTGTTGTAGCGGTCGAACTGGAAGACATCGTTCAGAAGGAAGCTGACGTCTTCCAGCGGGGCTTTGTAACTCGGCATGTCGACCTCATGGTTCGGCTGAAGCGATCATCGGTGTAAGGAACATTTCGCAGCGCAGCAACGTGCAAGTTCCGCATGCCTCTCCGCAATCGGAAGGCGTAAATTATCATGAACACAACCGTACATCGAACGGGCCGCAGGCGAACTGCAGGCTCCGAATTCGTTCTCGGAAAGTAACTTTTGGAGCGGGTCGCCCCACTCCTTAACCCGTTGTTTACCCTAACACGAAAAGGTCAGGGCTCAGAGGCAGACGACCCGCGCCGAATTCGATTGTCTCTTCAAGGGACGCGCGGGGAGCTGAGGGCGCTGGGATGCGCCGGGTCGGACACCGGACGAAAGCATGAATTCGCGCGGATCGTGGAGCGTAGACGGCATCGAACCATCCGTTCGCGAACGGGCCGAGGCTGCCGCCCGGCGCGCCGGCATGACCCTGAACGACTGGCTGAATTCGACGGTCGGCGGTCCCGCCACGCCGGATTTTCGCACGACGCAACCGCAAGCCTCGACTCAGGGCGCTCCCGACGTCACCGACATTCATCAGCGGCTCGATTCCATCACCCGTCAGATCGACCAGCTCTCGAGTCCGGCCAGCCGCGGCGAACCCGCCGTCGCGCGCCAGCTCAACGATGCGATCTCGCGTCTCGATGCGCGGCTTGCCCGCATCACCACGCCGGCGCAGGCCGCACCCGCGCAGGACCGGGATTCCCGGCGCACCGCCGACATGGTCGAACGCGCCGCAGCCGAAATCTACAGTTCGTCGCCGCCGCTCAATCCCGCCTCGCTGGAATTCGCCATCGCGGAAATCACCGCGCGCCAGCATGAACTCGACGGCGCGCCGCGTTCCGCGCCGATGCGCGCCGCACCGCCGATCGCGCCCGCCATGAGGCCCGCGCCGGACTTTTCGGGTCTCGAGCGGCAACTGGTCAAGATCACCAGCCAGATCGAAGCGCTGCAGCGTCCCGATGGAATCGAGCAATCGATCGCCACGTTCCGCAGCGAGCTGGCCGAGATTCGGCACGTCATCACCGAAGCGATGCCGCGCCGCGCGATCGAATCGATCGAGAACGAAATCCGCTCGCTGTCGCGCCGGATCGAAGACAGCCGCCAGAGCGGCAGCGACGGCCAGGCACTCGCAAGCATCGAACGCGCGCTCAATGAGATCCACGAGGCGCTGCGCTCCCTGAAGCCCGCGGAACAGCTCGCCGGTTTCGACGACGCGATCCGCAATCTCGGCAGCAAGATCGATACGATCGTGCGCAGCAGCGGCGATACCGGCACGGTGCAGCAGCTCGAAAGCGCGATCGGCGCGCTGCGCAACATCGTCTCCAGCGTCGCCTCGAACGACGCGCTGGGGCGTCTCAGCGACGACCTCCGCGCGCTGTCGTCGAAGGTCGATCAGCTCGGCCGCCTCGACGGCAACGGCGATGCGCTCGCCGTGCTGGAACAGCGCATCGCGGCGCTGACCACGACGCTGGAAACGCGCGAGCGTGCCGCCGCCGGCGGCGGTTCCGAACAACTCGAGGGTGCCGTGCGGGCGCTGTCCGACCGCCTCGACCACCTTCCCGTCGGCCACGACAGCTCGTCCGCGCTGGCGCATCTGGAGCAGCGGGTCTCGCTGCTGCTCGAGCGTCTCGAGGCCGTCCACGATCCCCGGGGCGGCAATCTCGGGCGCGTCGAGGAAGGCTTGCAGGACATCCTGCGCCATCTGGAACGTCAGCAGGCCGGCCTCGCGGCGCTGAGCAGCGACGGCTTGCGCGGCGCGGGTCCGGGAATGGACAGCGACCTCGTCGACGCGATCAAGCGCGAACTGTCCGAGATGCGCTTCAGCCAGTCGGAAACCACCCGTCACACCCAGGATTCGCTCGAAGTCGTTCACAACACGCTCGGCCACGTGGTCGACCGGCTGGCGATGATCGAAGGCGACCTGCGCACCGCCCGTTCGGCGCCCGCTCCAGCGGCGCCAGCCGCGCCATCTCGCTCGACGGATCAGCCGCCGATCCTGCAGCAACCAAAACCCGAAATGCCCAATCCGGTGCTGTCGCAGATCGCGGCGGCGGCGCAGCGCGCACCGGCAGCCGCGCCGGCCGCGCCGCGCACGATCAGCGACATCCTGCTTCCGAGAGAGCCTCTCGATTCCGAATACGGCACCCAGCCGGCGGCCGCGCAGCCGCGCGCCGCGATCAATCCCGAGCTGCCGCCCGATCATCCGCTGGAGCCCGGCACACGCCCCCCGGCGCGCGCGGCATCGCCGTCGGAGCGCATCGCAGCTTCCGAAAGCGCGATCGGCGACATCGCCGTCGCATCGGGTGAACAATCGGGTTCATCGAACTTCATCGCGGCGGCACGCCGGGCCGCGCAGGCGGCGGCCGCATCCGCATCGAGCGACAAGCCGGGGCGCAGCAAGGTCGCGATCGAAACGCCGCGGCCGGCTGCAACGGGTTCGTCCACCATCACCTCCAAGATCCGCTCGCTGCTCGTCGGCGCGAGCGTGGTGGTGATCGTGCTCGGCAGCTTCAAATTCGCGATGTCGCTGCTCGACAATGCGCCGCGCGCGTCCGTCAGCGAAACCAGTTCGGCCGCACCGCCGCCCGCCGCCAAGCCGCCAGTCAATGCCGAGCCCGCGACCGCCGCCCCGGCAGCGATGCCGTCGATGACCTCGCCCACGCCGATCAACCGGCAGTCCATGAACGTGCCCCCTCGGGCGACCAGCGCACCGGTCGCGCCCGCGCCGGGCGCCGCATCCGCCAATCCGCCTGAAATCGCGTCCGCCGATATCACCGGCACGATCCCTGCCACGCCCCCGTCCTTGCCCGACGGGCACCGGTTCTCCCAGATCGCGATTCCCGCCTCGGAGAAGCTCCCCAACGAGATCGGCGGTCCGAAGCTGCGCGCCGCCGCGCTCCACGGCGACGCCACGGCCGCCTTTGAAATCGGTGCTCGCTATGCCGAAGGCAAAGGCGTCGCGGTCAACTATGGCGAGGCCGCGAAGTGGTACGATCGGGCCGCGCAGGCCGGTGTCGTGCCCGCCATGTTCCGGCTCGGGACGCTGAACGAGAAGGGCCTGGGCGTCGCCAGGAACATCGAGGCGGCGCAACGCTACTACACGCAGGCGGCCGAACGCGGCAACGCCAAGGCGATGCATAACCTCGCGGTGACCGCCGCCGACGGCGGCGGCAAGGGCCCGGACTACAAGAGCGCCGCCCAGTGGTTCCGCAAGGCCGCCGAACGCGGCGTTGCCGACAGCCAATTCAACCTCGGCATCCTCTATGCGCGCGGCATCGGCGTCGAACAGAACCTCGCGGAATCCTACAAGTGGTTCAGCCTCGCGGCGGCCCAGGGCGACGCGGATTCGGGACGCAAGCGTGACGACGTGGCCAAGCGCCTCGATCCCCAGTCGCTGGCCGCGGCCAGGCTCGCGGTTCAGACCTTCGCCCCGGAGCGTCAGCCCGACGACGCCGTCAATGTCGCGAGCCCTGCCGGCGGCTGGGACGACGCGCCCGCGAAGCCCGCCGCGAAGGCCTCGACTGCACGGCCGGCAACCGCCAAGCGGGCCGCGCGTTAAGAATCGTTCACCGACATCGCACGCGAAGGGCGCGCCGGGTGGAAAAGCCGGCTCTGCCCGGATTCTTTGATGCCTCCCGCTGACAATTTCGGTTATGCAGGGATGCGGTGTGGCGCCATACCGCTGCCAAAGCTCAATTGCCGCGAGCAGTTCCGGCCTGTCCGCGGCGCAATCCAAAGCGACGCGCGTGCAGCTCTATCTCCCGATCGCCGATCTTCCGGTCAACGTGTTTCTCATCCTGGCGATGGGTGCGGCGGTCGGATTCGTGTCGGGAATGTTCGGCATCGGCGGCGGCTTCCTGATGACGCCGTTGCTGATCTTTGTCGGCGTCGCGCCGGCCGTCGCGGTCGCATCCGTCGCCAGCCACATCGCAGCCTCCTCGTTCTCCGGTGCGCTGTCGTACTGGCGGCGGCGCGCGATCGATCCGATGCTCGCACTGATCCTGCTCAGCGGCGGCACGATAGGAACGGCGCTCGGCGTCTGGACCTTCACGCTGCTGCGATCGCTTGGACAGCTCGATCTGCTCATCGCGCTCTCCTACGTGGTGCTGCTGTCGGGGGTCGGCGGGGCGATGTTCTGGGAAGGCACGCGCGCCATCCTGCGGACCCGGCGCGGCGAGATCGTTCCGCTGCGGCGCTCGGGCAGCCATGGCTGGATTCACGGGCTCCCGCTGAAGATCAGGTTCAAGCGCTCCAAGATCTACCTGTCGGCCATCCCGGTAGTGGTCATCGGCCTGATTATCGGATTCATCGGCGCGATCATGGGCATCGGCGGCGGCTTCATCCTTGTTCCGATGCTGATTTATGTGTTGCGCGTGCCGACAGCGACCGTGATCGGCACCTCGATGGTGCTCACCCTCGTCACCATGACTTTCGCAACCGTGCTGCATGCCGCGACCAACCATCTCGTCGACGTGGTGCTGGCGCTGATCCTCATGACGGGAGGCGTGACCGGAGCCCAGTTCGGCGCACGCGCCGGCCAGCGCATTCGCGGTGAACATCTGCGGCTTCTGCTTGGATTGCTGATTCTGGCAGTCGGCGTTCGTTTCGCGATCGAACTCGGCATCCGTCCCGACGATCTCTACACCGTGCGGGAAACCGGAGGCGCGACATGACGCTGCGCGCCTCATGCACGGCGATCTGTTTCATGCTCTGCGTGCCGTTCGCCGCCGGAACGGCGCGCGCCGAACGGCTGATCGTTTCGGTCTCGAACCATCGCGTCACCGTGACGCCGAATTATTCGGGCGAGGAACTGGTGCTGTTCGGATCGGTCGAGCGGGACGGCAACGCACCGCTTCCCCGCACCGGCTACGATCTTGTCGTCACCATCAGCGGCCCGCAGATCGACATGGTCACACGCCGCAAGGAACGCCGGTTCGGCATCTGGGTGAACACCGACTCGCGGCAATTCCTCAAGGTGCCGGCCTATCTCGCGGCATTTTCCAACCGGCCGCTGGACAAGATCGCCGCGCCGGACATCCTGCGCCGGCAGCAGCTCGGCCTGAAAAACGTGCTGCTGACCCAACGCGTCGGCACCGACTACGCCGACGTGGTGGCGAGCGACCCGTTCCGCAGCGCCTTCGTCAGGCTGCGCTCCGAACAGGGCCTGTATCGCGAGAATACTTCCGCCGTGACGTTCCTGACGCCGACCCTGTTCCGGACCGGCATCCCGCTTCCCGCCGAAGTGCCGATCGGCACCTATCACGTCGCCATCAAGCTGCTCACCGACGGCGTGCTGGTGACGAAGACCGATACCGCGTTTGAAATCGTCAAGGTCGGCTTCGAGCAGTTCGTCGCGACCGCGGCCCGGCAGCATGGCGTGATCTATGGGCTGACGACGGCGTTCATCGCGCTGATGGCGGGATGGATGGCATCGATCGTCTTCCGCAAGGACTGAAGGGCAGAGCGCAGGTCTTAACAGCACCGCGACGCCGCGATGGCATGCATACGGCTGTCACCGAGTACATGCGCGATGAAATCGGCCGAGAAGATTCTGGCGAACGCCTTGTCGCGAATGCTCAAGCCTCCGGCATAGGCACCGAACGCCGGCATCACCACGCGTGCGCCATCGCTCGCAAAACAGCGCCGCTCCATCGAACGGCCGCGCGTCAAAACCCGCGCCTTCGGATGCAGGTGGCCCGCGATTTCACCGGCCGCGCCGGTCGGCGCGTGGCGGAACACGACGCCGCCGACCGCGACCTCGCTCGCGACCGCGCCGCCGAGATCGGACGGCAGCGCCGGATCGTGATTGCCCGATATCCAGATCCAGTCGCGGCGCGCCTGCAACGCGGACAGCGCCTCGCGATCCGGCGCGGACAGACGTTCGTGCGCATCGCCGTCATGAAAACTGTCGCCGAGCGCGATCACGGTGCGCGGATCGAACCGTGAAACCACGGCCGCGAGCCGGCTCAGCGTCGCCGCCGTATCGTAGGGCGGCAGCAGCACGCCGCGGGTGGCGAAGCTCGAACCTTTTTCGAGATGCAGGTCGGACACGACCAGCAGGCGCTCCCGTTCCCAGAACAGCGCGCCGGAAAGATCGGCGAGGAATTCGACCCCGCCGACCCGCATGGCCTTCTGCAATGGGAGATCGTCGACGGCAAGCACGCTCAAGAGGCGATCCGAATCGGATGGAGTGTTGTCGTCTCCATAGATCATGCGAAGGCGATTCCGAAAAGGGCCGCGGGTTTGTGGAACCGGGCGGGCCTGGATCGCAGCGGGATCATCGTTCCATCGCCTCCCTGACGAGGTCTTCGGCGGCTTCCGCCAGCAACTCATCGGACGCCTCGCCATAGACGGCCTCGCGGCCGATCTCCAGCATCACGGGAACCGCGAGCGGCGAAATACGGTCGAGCGGCTTGTGAGTGATCCGCCCCTCGATCCGCGCCAGCATGTCGCCGAGCCGGCGCAGGTCGAGCAGCCCGGTTGCCGCATCGGCGCGCGCCGCGCGCAGCAGCATGTGATCGGGCTGGTGCTTACGCAGCACATCGTAGACGAGATCGGTCGAGAACAGCACCTGCCGCCGGCTTTTCTCCTCGCCGGTAAAACGCCGTGCGATCAGACCGGAAATGATCGCGCAACTGCGGAACGTCCGCTTCATCAACGCCGATTCCGCGAGCCACGCCTCGAGATCGTCGCCCAGCATGTCCGGATCGAACAGCGCATTCAGATCCAGCCGTCCCTGCCGGATCATCGACGAGGCATCGCCGAGCATCCAGATCGCGAGCGCATATTCGTTGGCGACGAAGCCGAGCGGCCGGACGCGCATCCGCTCCAACCGCCGCGTCAGCAGCATGCCGAGCGTCTGGTGGGCGAGCCGCCCCTCGAACGGATAGCAGACCAGATAGTGTTTGCCGGCGCGCGGAAAAGTCTCGACGATCATTTCGCGCGCATGGGGGACGTGCGAAAAGCGCGATTGCAGCGACAGCCACTCGCGGACCTGATCGGGCAAGCCGCTCCATGCGCGCCTGTCGTCCAGCAGGTTGCGGACCCGTTCGGCGAGATAGGTCGAGAGCGGAAATTTTCCGCCCATGTACGACGGCACCTTCGGGCTCTCATCGTTGGCGCGCGAGACGTAAACCTGATCTTCGACCAGGGCCTCGTAGCGCACGATCTCGCCGCCGAACACGAAGGTGTCGCCGGCAACAAGGCCTTCGATAAAGTATTCCTCGATCTCACCGAGCATGCGCCCGCCGCGGGCAATCGCGCCGGTCGACCCGGAGCCACCGTGCCGCGAGCGCACCAGCTTCACCTTCAACATCGCCTCCTCGACGATGGTGCCGACGTTGAGACGATAGCTCTGCCGCACGCGCGGATTGGCAACGCGCCAGCGGCCTTCCTTGTCCTGTTTGATGCGGGCGAATCGCTCGTAACTTTTCAGCGCATAGCCGCCGGTAGCGACGAAATCGACCACATCGTCGAAATCGGTTCGCGCGAGGGCCGCGTAGGGCGCGGCGGTCCGCACCTCGTCGTAAAGCCGATCGGCGTGAAACGGCGCACCGCAAGCACAACCGAGCACATGCTGTGCCAGCACATCGAGCGCGCCGGTGCGCAATGGCGGCGTATCCTGCGCGTTCTCGTTGACCGCGTCGATGGCAACGCGGCATTCCAGCACCTCGAATCGATTGGCCGGCACCAGCACCGCGCGTGAGGCTTCATCGAGACGGTGATTGGCGCGGCCGATCCGCTGCATCAGGCGCGACGCGCCCTTCGGGGCGCCGATGTTGATGACGAGATCGACGTCGCCCCAGTCGACGCCAAGATCGAGCGAGGAGGTGCAGACCACGCCGCGCAGGCGGCCCGCAGTCATGGCCTCCTCCACCTTGCGGCGCTGCGCGACGTCGAGCGAGCCGTGATGCAAGGCGATGGCAAGACCGTCGTCGTTGACGCGCCAGAGTTCCTGAAACAACATCTCGGCCTGGCTGCGGGTGTTGACGAACACCAGCGTGGTCTTGTTGCGCTTGATGAGATCGTAGACCTCAGCCAACGCGTGTCGCGCAGAGTGCCCCGCCCACGGCAGCCGTTCGCGGGTGTCGAGCATTTCGACGACCGGAGCCGCGGCGCCGCCGGCCACGACAATATCTGCAGAAACGGTCTCGCCCGGCGGCTGCGGCACCAGAAACCGCGCCAGCGATTCCGGCTCGGCCACCGTCGCCGACAGTCCGATCGTGCGCATCTGCGGCGCAAGCCGCCACAACCGCGCCAGCGCCAGCGACAGGAGATCGCCACGCTTCGATGTCACCAGCGCATGCAGTTCGTCGAGCACGACGCGCTGCAACGACGAGAACAGCAACGGCGCGTCATCGGATGCAAGCAAGAGCGCGATCTGTTCCGGCGTCGTCAGCAGAATGTCCGGCGGATAGCGCCGCTGACGCAGCCGCCGCGACACCGGTGTATCGCCGGTGCGGGTCTCGACCCGGATCGGCAGCTTCATCTCGGCGATCGGCGTCTCCAGATTGCGCGCGATATCGACCGCCAGCGCTTTCAGCGGCGAGATGTAGAGCGTGTGAAGCCCTGTCGTTTTGTTACCTCCTCCCTTGTGGAGGAGGCCGGATCGCGCAGCGATCCGGGAGGGGGCGACGTCTTGCCGCTCATGATGAGCCCGCCCGCCCCACCCCTCCCCCACAAGGGGGGAGGGAGAAGACAGTTCCACCAGCGTCGGCAGAAATCCCGCCAGCGTCTTGCCGGCACCGGTCGGCGCGATCAGCAGCGCGGAGCGATCGTCACGCGCCTTCTCCAGCAACGCCAGTTGATGCGGGCGCGGCGACCAGCCGCGGGCAGCGAACCACTGCCGGAATTTTTCCGGCAGCAGATCAATAGCGGCGGAGGCCGACAATGGAGGCGCGAGGTGCTGCACGCCTCAACAGGTAGGATGCGGCAGGTCCGAGGTCGAGGGGTCTGCCCTCACACCTATTCGGACACCGGCTCGCCGGAGATGATCCAATCCTTGCCGTCGAATTGCTGGATGTAGAGCGTTTTGACCGACGTGTAGTCCTGAGGCGTGTAGCTGTAGCTCACGCCGGGCAGCATATGGGGCGCCCGAAAGCCCCCCAACATGCTCGCCTGCTTCAGTACATTGGCGCGGGTAAGATCGTCGCCGCAACGGCGCAGGATTTCGCCCATCGCAACCGCCTGTCCATAACCGGCAAAGGCGATCGAGTTGTCGGGCGTGACGTTCGGGAGATACTTCTTGCGCAGTTCCTCGAACGCCTTCACGTCCGGATCGTTGGCATACTTCGGCGCACCGATGTCCTTGATATAGGAGATCGCCACGATGCCCTTGGCGTTCTCGAGACCGGCGGCTTCGAGGATCGAGCGTCCGGTCGAACCCGCCGACAGCAACTGCAGCGGCTTCCAGCCGAGTTCCGCGACCTTGCGAATCGATTGCGACGTCGCCTTGCCGGTGGTGATGTTGTAGAAAACATCCGCGCCGGACTTGCTGAGATTGATGAGCTGCGAGTCGACGGTGGGATCGGTCAGGTCGTAGGTCGCTTCCGCGACCACCTTGGCGTGGCCGCCGGCATCGGCCAGCACCTTCTTGAACGGACCGAGAAAGTCGCGGCCGAAATCATCGTTCTGGTAGAGGATCGCGACCTTGGCGTCCGGCTTCACACTCAGCACGTATTTCGCGAGGATTCGCGCCTCGGTCGGATAGAGCGGCAGACCGGCCAAGGTCCACTTGAAGTTTTTGGGGTCGTTCCACTTGGACGCACCGGTGTTCAGCAGCAGTTGCGGCACACCCTTGCCGTTCAGATATTTGTGTACGGCCGTCTGCGGCGCGGTTCCCAGCGAGCCATATAACGCCAGCACCTCGTCCTGCTCGACGAGCCGGCGCGTGGCCTCGACGGCCTTTGGAGCGCTATAGGCATCGTCCCTGGTCAGGAACGTCACCTTGCGCCCGTTGATACCCCCCTTTTCGTTCAGCATCTGGAAATAGGCTTCGCCCACCCGGCCCAGCACGCCGTAAAGCGAGCCCGGCCCGCTATGCGGAATCGTTTGCCCGATTTTGATTTCGGTGTCCGACGCGCCCGGATCGTATTTTTTGTCGGCGGCGATGGCGGCGGTCGTAAACAGCAAAGTCGTCATGACAAGACCGGCCGCAAAGCCGGTTCGGCGCGATGGCATGATTTCCACTCCCATTAATCCCATTAATATTTTTTTTGCCGGTGAGCCCGCCGCGAGGCCGCGACAACCGCCGGTTTCACGCATCCTGCGCGTCAGCCTGCGCCAGATCAAGGCTGCCGGTGTCGCGCCCCTTCGGGACCGTTTTCAAGTGTGTTGAATTTACTTGTCTTTTACCGATCTCTCCCGGCGCTTTCCAAGCCAGTGTGGCCGCTGCACCACAGACAAATCCCGGCCTTGCGCGTACCTTTCCGAAGTCAATTCCATGGGGTCGATAATGAAAAAGATTTTGCTCGGTGTTTTGCTGGCGAGCACTGCGACGAGCGCCCAGGCGGCCGATCTCGCACCGCGGCCCTACACAAAGGCGCCGGTGATGGCCACGGTCTATGACTGGACCGGGTTTTATGTCGGCGTGAACGCCGGTGTGGGCCTCGGGCGCAACCGGACGACCCATGACATGGGCGCGACCGCCAACTCCACCTACCTGTCGCCGCAGGGCGGGCTCGGCGGCGCGCAGATCGGCTACAACTGGCAGACCAACGGATCATTCCTCGGGCCCATCGTGTTCGGCGTCGAAGCCGACATCCAGGGTGCCGACATGCGCGACGGCTACCCCAGTCTCCCAATCTTCGGCGGCGCCCTGTATAACCAGAAGCTCGATTGGTTCGGCACCGTGCGCGGCCGCGTCGGTCTCGCCACCGGTCCCGTGCTGACCTACGTCACCGCGGGCTACGCCTACGGCAACGTCAACACCACGGTGACCGAAGGCGCGGTCGCATCATCAGTTGGCGGCGGCCGCAGCGGCTGGACCTGGGGCAGCGGCGTGGAAGCCGCGCTCGGCGGCAACTGGACCGGCAAGATCGAATATCTCTGGCTGAACCTCGACAACAGGACCGACGGCCTCGCATTTGCAGGACAATCGCTCCGCAGCGAATACCGCGAGAACATCTTCCGCGTCGGCCTGAACTACCGTATCGGCGGCAACAGCGTTTACTCTCCTGTGGTGGCTTCCAACTGGAGCGGCTTCTATCTCGGCGGCAACCTCGGCTCGGCAACGGCGCGCGATCGCAGTTCATTGGTGGGGTCCGGCGCCAATGAAGCGTTCAATCTGACCCCGGACGGGATCATGGGCGGCGTGCAAGCCGGTTACAACCTCCAGGCCGGCAACTGGGTCTACGGTCTTGAAGCCGACATTCAGGGATCGAGCCAGCAGGACAACAAGACCTGCATTCTGGGATGCACCCCCGGTCAGGCCGCGGCTTACGATGCGACGCTTCCCTGGCTCGGTACGTTGCGCGGCCGTATCGGCTACTCGGTCGGCTCCACTCTCTTCTACGGCACCGGCGGTCTGGCCTACGGGGACGTAAAGACCAAGCTGGCGGGTACCGCTGTCGGAGCCACGGTCTTCAACACACTTTCTGAAACCCGGACGGGTTGGACCGTGGGTGCAGGTATCGAAACGCCCTTCACCTTCCTCGGGCTGTTCGGACCGAACTGGACCACCAAGACCGAATACCTCTATGTCGATCTCGGATCGACCTCGAACGCAGCCGTCATCGGGGCACTTCCGGTCACGGCCACGACCCAGGTCCACGAGCACATCTTCCGCACCGGCCTGAACTACCATTTCAACACGCCGGTGGTTGCGAGGTACTGATCGTAACGACTTTCGGCCTTCAAAACCCCGGCCTCGCGGCCGGGGTTTTTGTTTGAATACCTGGCTCGCGTCGTTTCGCAGCGACCACGACGAGGCCAGGTACCGGTCTGCCGTCTTCATTGCGCGCCGACAGATCATCGAGACCGGACAACATCAAACCCGCCGCCGCGACAACCGCTTTGACATATGGCGCACCATGCGCGTAGCGGAGTCCCTCGCCGAGAATCACGCCGTCGCCGCCATGGGTCTCCGCGGTAAAGGCAAACAGGCCGTCCGGCGCGAGCACCCGCGCCGCCTCGCGCAGCAACGGCGCAAGATCGTGCAGGTAGATCACCGTGTCGGCCGCGAGAATCAGATCGGCGCTGGCATCGGGCCTCGCACCGAGACCCTGCACCATGTCCGCGACATCGAGTTGCGCGTAGAGCCCTGTGGCGCGGGCCTTCTCGATCATGCGGGGCGACAGGTCGATGCCGATGAACGAATCCACTTCCCTGGCAAAGGCAAGAGCGGCGAGCCCGGTGCCGCAACCCAAGTCGATGGCGCGTTTGAAAAACGCCGGCCTGCGAACGGCGTGCCGGGCAGCCAGCACCGCCTTGAAGAGGATCGCGGGGCCGCGATAACCGAGGTCGTCCACCAGCGCCTTCTCGAACCTCGGCGCGTACTGATCGAACAGCGCCTGCACATAGCCCGGCGACGGCGTGGCAAGGGTCCGCGCTCCCATCCGCATCAACCGCAGCGCCGCACCATGGCGATCCGCCGGATCGGCAGCCAGCGCCTCGCGAAACGCCGCAATCGCCTTGTCCGGTTCACCAAGCCGTTCGCGGATATCGCCCAGCGCAAACCAGGCCGAGACAAAACCGGGCGCGAGTTCGATTGCCTGCTCCAGCAATTCCGCGGCAGCGGCGAGATCGCCGCGCAATTGCAGATCGCGGGCGAAATCGAACCGGCGATCGGCCAGCAGATCTCCGGAAGACATGAACAGGCGTATGGCCATGAATGTCGTGCATCATCGCCTCGAACCGGCGATTTCCGGACTGGAGTTGTCCGAGGGAACACGGCGGCGGTCAAGCAGCGCGGGGCGGTTCAACCGGCGCAATCCACGCCTATATAGGTCACATGCGCCCGCAAGATATCCTGATGCCCGTCGCGGCCGGCCTGTGCTGCAGGCCCGGCGGCTTCCACATCGATCCGGTGCGGGCCGTCGAACGCGCGGTCATCACCCACGGCCATTCGGATCACGCCCGCCCCGGCCATGGCGCGGTGCTCGCGACGCAGGAAACGCTCGACATCATGCGGCTGCGCCATGGCGACAACTTCGCCCGCACCACGCAGGCGATCTCCTATGGCGAGGAGGTCAGGCTTGGCGACGTCAGCGTCAAATTTCATCCTGCCGGTCATGTGCTGGGATCGGCCCAGATCGCCGTGACTTACGGCGGCACTCGCATCGTCGCTTCCGGCGATTACAAGGATGTCCGCGATCCCACCTGCACGCCGTTCGAGGCGGTACCATGTGACGTCTTCATCACCGAGGCCACGTTCGGGCTGCCGGTGTTCCGTCATGGCGACGCGGCGGAGGAAGTGAAGAAGTTGCTGGCATCGGCCGCGCTGTTTCCGGAACGCGCTCATCTGGTCGGAGCCTATTCGCTCGGCAAGGCGCAGCGCGTGATCGCATTGATCCGCGAGGCCGGATACGACGCGCCGATCTATCTGCATGGCGCGATGGAAACCGTCACGCGCTACTATCAAAGCCACGGCATCGCGCTCGGCGCGTTGCGACCGGTCAAGGGCACGGCGAAGGCCGATCTCGCCGGTACCATCACGCTGGCGCCGCCGTCCGCGACCTCCGATCTGTGGACGCGGCGCTTCCCCGATCCCCTGACGGCGTTCGCATCGGGATGGATGCGGGTGCGTGCGCGCGCACGTCAGCGCGGCGTCGAATTGCCGCTGGTGATTTCCGATCATGCCGACTGGGATGGATTGACCCGGACCATCGCCGCCACCGGCGCGGGGGAAATCTGGGTGACGCATGGCCAGGAAGATGCGCTGGTGCATTGGTGCACGACGCAAGGTCTGATCGCGCGGCCGCTGGCGCTGGTCGGCTACGGCGACGAAGACAGCGAGGCGGACCTCACCGAACCATCGGGCAACGAGGCCGATGCATGAACCGCTTCGCCGAACTGCTCGACCGCCTCGCCTACGAACCCGGCCGCAACAACAAGCTGCGACTGATAACGGCGTATTTTCGCGCCACGCCCGATCCGGATCGCGGCTACGCGCTTGCAGCGCTCACCGGCGCGCTGTCGTTCAGGCACGCCAAGGCCGGGCTGATCCGCGATCTGATCGCCGCGCGCACCGATCCGACGCTGTTCGCCCTGTCCTACGATTATGTCGGCGATCTCTCGGAAACCGTTGCGCTGATGTGGCCAAGAGCGACGGATGACTCTGTTCCCTTCCCCCAGGGAGGGGGGTCGCCTTCGGCTGCATCGCTTCAATTACCCCCTTCCCGGATCGCTTCGCGATCCGACGTCCCCCACAAGGGGGAACGTGACAGGAAAGATCCCATCCTGACGCGCGCCGGGTTCTCGCCGGCAGGCCAAGGCGGCGAAGTTGAGGGCATCACAGGACACCGCCATAACAACCCTCCCGCGCCCACTCTCACCGAAATCGTCACGACACTTCATACCCTCGGCAAGATCGAATTGCCGGCCCAACTCGCCCGCTGGCTCGACGAACTGGACGAGACCGGCCGCTGGGCGTTGCTGAAACTCGTCACCGGCGCGATGCGGATCGGCGTTTCCGCGCGGCTCGCGAAGACCGCCGCCGCCGCGCTCGGCGGCAGGGACGCGCACGATGTCGAGCTGATCTGGCCGGGACTCGCCCCGCCCTATCTCGACTTGTTCGCATGGCTCGAAGGCCGCGCCGACAAACCGGTCAATCGCGATCCCGCGCCGTTCCGCCCGGTGATGCTGGCGCACGCGATCGAGGATGCCGATTTCACCGCGCTGGACCCTGCCGATTTCACGGCGGAATGGAAATGGGACGGCATCCGCATTCAGGCGGTGAGCGGCCGCGACGAGCCCGGCGATGTCGTGACGCGGCTCTATTCCCGCACCGGCGAGGACATTACCGGGAGCTTTCCGGATCTCGTGCCGTCGCTCGGAATGCCCGGCGCCATCGACGGCGAACTGCTGGTGGTGCGCGAGCGGCGGGTGCAGTCGTTCAACGTGCTGCAGCAGCGGCTCAATCGCAAGGCGGTGACGCCGAAACTGACGAAGGAGTTTCCGATTCATCTGCGCGCCTACGATCTGCTCGGCGACGGCGACAACGATCTGCGCGAGCTGCCGTTCGCGGAACGGCGGCAGCGGCTCGCAGCATTCGTCGCGGCGCTCGGCGATCCCCGCGTCGACCTGTCGCCGCAAGTCCCTTTCACCTCATGGGGCGAACTCGCGGCAGCGCGCGCCGACCCGGCCGCGGCCGGCGCGGGAGCGGATGCCGACGCGGTCGAGGGCATCATGCTGAAGCGCCGCGACGCGCTCTATCTGCCGGGCCGCCCAAAAGGTCTGTGGTGGAAATGGAAACGCGACCCGCATGTGATCGATGCCGTGCTGATGTATGCGCAGCGCGGCCACGGCAAGCGCTCGTCATACTATTCCGACTACACCTTCGGAGTATGGACGAGCGTCGACGGCGATGAGCAACTGGTGCCGGTCGGCAAGGCCTATTTCGGCTTCACCGACGAGGAGCTGTTGCAGATCGACCGCTTCGTCCGCCGCAACACCACCGAGACCTTCGGTCCGGTCCGTCACGTCGTGCACGAGCCCGATCAGGGCCTTGTGCTGGAAATCGCCTTCGAGGGATTGCAGCGCTCGACCCGGCACAAGTCCGGCGTCGCGATGCGCTTTCCGCGTATCAGCCGGTTGCGCTGGGACAAGCCGCCGCGCGAGGCTGACCGGCTGGAAACGCTGGAGCGGATGCTGAAATCGGAAGCGGCCTCTGTTACAGGCTCATGAATTGCGCCCTTGACGCACGTTAACGCAAGCCCGGAGGGGCCGCCATTGACGACGCGGCATTGGTTCCCCATCTGCGCCGGGCTATAGTGCGACGATCGATTTCGCAGGAGAGACCCACGATGCCGAACGACACCCGGGAGTTACCAGGCCGTCACGACGCCCTGTCGCGCTTTCTGGGCGGCTCGCCGCTGGCGGTCGCATTCCGGCTGGTCCTGCTGTCGATCCTGGTCGGCGTGATGCTCGCGGCGATCGGTTTCGATCCCTGGAATATCGTCGCCAGCATTCGCCGGCTATTCCGGTGGGTCTACGATCTCGGCTTCGACGCCATCAACGGCCTATGGCGCTACTTCCTGCTCGGCGCCGTGATCGTGGTCCCGATCTGGCTGGTCGCGCGGCTGTTCGGCGCCCCGCGCGGGCGATAGTCCCGCCGGCAGTTCAGGTGACGGCTTCCTCGCGAGTCACGACGGCGCAGGTCTTCGCCATCGCGGGACCTGCGATGGTCGCGAACCTCACGACACCGCTGCTCGGCATCGTCGCGACGATTGCGATCGGGCGGCTTGGCAACGCGACCCTGCTCGGCGGCGTGGCCATGGCCTCCGTCGTCTTCGATTGCATGTTCTGGCTGTTCGGCTTTCTGCGGATGGGCACGGTGGCGCTCACGGCGCAGGCCGGCGGCGCGCGCGACACCGGGGAGATCGCCGCGCTGCTTCTGCGGGGTTTTATCGTCGCCGCGCCGATCGGGCTCGGGCTGATCGTCCTGCAGATCCCCCTCGCAACCGTTGTGTTCGACGCGATGGGTGGAAGCGCCAGCGTGACCCATGCCGCGCGCGGCTATTTCGCCATCCGCATCTGGTCGGCGCCCATGGCGCTCGCGAATTATGTCGTTCTCGGCTGGCTGGTCGGACAGGCTCGCGCCTCGCTCGCCCTGTCTGTGCAGATCGTCATCAACCTCGTCAACATGGCCGCGACCGTGCTGCTGGTACTGGTGTTCGACGTCGGCATTTCCGGCGCGGCGACCGCCGCCATCGTCGCCGAGGCAAGCGGCCTTGCCGTGGGAGTGCTGATCGCGCGACGGATCGCGAACCACGCGCTGACGGTTGCTGCCGCCGTGCTGTTCGATCGCGAAAAGCTGCTGCGGATGTTCACGGTCAATCGCGACATCATGATCCGCACCGTGGCGCTGATTACGGCATTCCTGTTTTTCACGGCGCAAGGCGCGAGGTCCGGCGACGTGACCCTGGCGGCCAACGCCGTCCTGAACAACTTCCTGCTCATCAGCGCGTTCTTTCTCGACGGCCTCGCCAACGCCGCCGAGCAGATCTGCGGCCGCGCCGTCGGCGCCGGCGACCGCGGCGGGTTTACCGGCGCGACCCGGCTTGTCGTGATCTGGGGATTCGCCTTCGCCCTCGCGGTCACGGCGGTCTACGCGCTGTTCGGCACTCGCCTGATCGACATCATGACCGCGAGCGCCGACGTGCGCCTCGTCGCGCGCGACGATCTCTGGCTGGCTGCGCTCGCGCCGGTGCTCGGCGTATTCGCCTTCGCCTATGACGGCATCTATATCGGCGCCACCTGGACGCGGGACATGCGCAACCTGATGATGCTGTCGCTGGTCATCTTCCTCGCGGCATGGTGGACGTTGCGGCCGTTCGGCAATGCGGGGCTCTGGGGCGCGCTGCTCGTGCTCTACGCCGCACGCGGCGGATTGCAGGGATTGCGTTATCCGGCGTTGCTGAGATCGTCTTTCCCGGTCACACCACCGGCCAGTCCTCGGCCGTGATCGTCGCGGCATCCGCGCCGACGATCTCCGACAGCGAATCGCGCCCCGTCCGCAACAGCGTCGACGCCAGATCGCGCTTGATGCCGTCGATCAGCCCGAGCCCCTTGTAGATCAGCGACGAATAAAGCTGGATCAGGGTGGCGCCGGCGCGGATCTTGGTCAGCGCGGCGCCTCCGGAGTCGATGCCGCCGACGCCGATCAGCGGGAACGCGCCCTCCGCCCGCACATAGGTCTCCGCCACCATGCGGGTCGACAGCCGGAACAGCGGACGGCCCGACAACCCGCCCTGCTCCTGCGTGCGCGACGACTCGCGCAGGGTTTTGGGCCGTGCCAGTGTCGTGTTGCCGACGATCATGCCGTCGACCCGCCGCGAGCGTGCGATGTGAACAACGTCGTCGAGTTCGGCGAGGCTCAGGTCGGGTGAGATCTTCAGCAAAACCGGCGAGTCGCCCGCATTCTGCCGGACCCGCTCGCGGGCATCGAGCACCTTCGCCAGCAGGTCGTCGAGCGCGGCCGCCTGCTGCAGATTGCGCAGGCCCGGCGTGTTGGGCGACGACACGTTGACGGTGAAATAGCTGGCGACCGGCGCAAAGGTTTCGATCAGCCTGACATAGTCGGCAACGCGATCCGCCGAGTCCTTGTTGGCGCCGACGTTGACGCCGACGACGCCCCCGGACCGCGCGCGAGCCGCGAGCCGGCGCAGCACGGCATCGGCACCGTCGTTGTTGAAGCCCAAGCGGTTGATGACGCCTTCGTCGCGCTCCAGGCGGAACAGCCGTGGGCGCGGATTGCCGGCTTGCGGCTTCGGCGTCACCGAACCGATTTCGACAAACCCGAATCCCAGCCGCAGCAGCGCATCGGGGACTTCGGCGCTCTTGTCGAAGCCGGCGGCCAGGCCGATCGGATTCGGGAAATTCAGACCGAAGGCGCGCACCGCGAGCTTCGGATCGTCTGCGCGGGGACGTATCGGCGGCAGCAGCCGCAACCCCTGGATCGCCATGCGGTGTGCGTCTTCCGGATCGAACCAGCGCAGCAGCGGCAGGGAAAAGCTGTCAAATGCGCGGATCACGGTGCCAACTCCGGAATATCGTGCGAGCCATCCGACCGTGCGCGCATGTCCAGCACAGCCGTCACATGGCCCAGATCGAGTTCGCCATAGAGATGCGGAAACAGTTCGCCGCCGCGCGAGACTTCCCAGCGCAACGCGTCCCCCAGTCCATCGGCGTCGATCGCGATCAGGAACAGGCCGGTCTGGCCCAGGAAGTGCTTGCGCGCGGTGCCTTCGACCTGGGACGCCGTGGAAAAATGAATGAAGCCGTCGCGCAGATCGTCGGGACTGCCGCGGAATGCACCTTCCCGCTCGGCCTCGCGCCAGGCCGAGGCCGGGCAGATTTTGTAGATCGTGCGCACGCGCATTCCGAACCTGTCGCTGCGCTTCAACGTGTTGAAAAAGCGCGTGATCTTGTTACCGCCTCAGAGATTACGGCGGATCGCGGATGACCGTATCGGCGGCCCCGCCGCACTTCAAGAGCCGCATTTTGTGCAGCGGGCGGATTGCGGCTGCTGGCCAATTAAGGTAATAATTCCTAGATTTTGACAGAATTCACGCCCCGGAGGCAGGGAATCAGGACGCGCCCATGTCGATGCTGACCCACGATCAGATCTGGACGGCGCTGGACCGTCTCGCGGAGCGCGCCGGCCTGTCGCCATCGGGACTGGCGAAAAAATCCGGGCTCGACCCCACCACCTTCAACAAGTCGAAGCGCATTACCAGCGACGGCCGCGAGCGGTGGCCGTCGACCGAATCGGTCGCCAAGGCGCTCGCGGCGACCGGCACCGCGATCGACACCTTCGTGCAGTTCATCGAGGACACCGCCCGCGCCGCGCAGGCGGTGCCGTTGCTCGGCTTTGCCGAAGCCGGTTCCGGCGGCTATTTCGACGATGGCGGCTTTCCGGTCGGCAAGGGCTGGGACGAGGTGGGACTGCCCTCGGTCAATGACGAGCATGCCTACGCGCTTGAGATCTCCGGCGATTCGATGAAGCCCGCCTATCGCGACGGCGATGTCATCGTGGTCTCGCCGGGCACGGCGATCCGCCGTGGCGACCGCGTGGTGGTGAAGACCCGGGACGGCGAGGTGATGGTGAAGGAATTGAAGCGCCGCACAGCGAAGACCATCGAATTGCAGTCGCTCAATCCCAACCACGTCGACCGCACACTCGCCGCGACCGATGTGGAATGGATCGCCCGGATCGTCTGGGCGAGCCAGTAAGCAACAATCAATCGGCAACGACAAGGAATCACGATGGATTTCCAAGGCTGTACCTGCTGCGCGGACCTCCTGGCGCGCCGCTTCGATCGGCGACGGTTTCTGATAACCGGCGCGGCGGCCGGATTGTCCGCAATGACGCCGTCTCTTTCGTTCGCGCGCAGCACGGCCTATGAGGCAATGGTGTTGTCGTGTATCGATCCCCGCCTGCAGGAGCCGGTGCATCGCTATGCCCGGCACCACAACCTCATCGGCAGGGTCAGTCAGTTCACCATCGCGGGCGCCGCGATCGGCGTGGTCGCCGAGCCGTTCAAGGATTGGCACAAGGCATGGTGGGACAACGTCTCCACCTCGGTGCAATTGCACAACATCAAGAAGGTCATCGCAATCGATCACCGCGACTGCGGCGCGGCGAAAATCGCTTACGGCGATGCAAGCGTCGCGAACTGGAAGGCAGAGACGGCGACTCACAAAGCCGCGCTCGCCGCCTTCCGTACGCGGATGAAAGAGCGGTTGCCTCAGCTTGGCGTCGAAACCGGCCTGATGGCGCTGAACGGCCGGATCGAGATGTTTTCATGAGGGCGAACCGATGCGCGGGGCAGCCCACCCAACAAAAAGCTGGAGTCCGGCCTTGAGTCCATCAGAGCCGGAACGACTCTATAGCGTTTTCGAGCGAAGCGGATACCGGTTCGCGTGAAGAGAACGCGTCACATCAAAATCATAGAGCCCCGCGCCAGCGCGCCGTCGATCATCGCGATCGCGTTCGGCACGCCGTAGACCGCGACGAACGAACCGAAGCGCGGGCCTTTCTCCTGCCCGAGCAACACCTGATAGAGCATGTTGAACCAGTCGAGCGACACGCCGGGACGGCCGTCCTTGGCGAGCTTCTTGTGATCGAGGAACGGTTCGCGCCGGCCGATCTCGTAGACCGCATTCTGGATATCCTCCGCCGATGCATCCGCCGGCAATTGCGACAGCGCATCGCGCAAGTCCTGCAACGCGGCGCGCTCGCTGTCGGTCGGCTTGCGGAATTGCTTCGTCGGCGCCACGAAGTCGCGATAATAGTTGATCGCATACCCCACCAGCGCATCCAGCTTCGGATGCGTCTGCGGCGTGACGCCCGGACGGTAGCGGCCGATGAAGCCCCACAGCGTCTCGGCATTCTCCGCGTTCGATGACGACACCAGCGTCAGCAGCAACTGGAATGTCACTGGCATATCCGAGACAGGAGGCCGACCGGCGTGGATGTGCCAAACCGGATTGGCGAGTTGCTGCTTGCCGTCCTGCCGGGCGAAACCGTCGAGGAATTGCTGGTAGTCGTCGACATTGCGCGGAATCACGTCGAAATACAGCCGCTTCGCCGACTTCGGCTCGCGATACATGAACAGCGACAGCGATTCCGGCGACGCGTAGCGCAGCCATTCGTCGATGGTCAGGCCGTTGCCCTTCGACTTGGAAATCTTCTGGCCCTTGTCGTCGAGGAACAGCTCGTAATTGAAACCCTCGGGCGGCGTGCCGCCGAGCGCCGCGCAGATCTTGCCCGACAGCTTCACAGAATCGATCAGATCCTTGCCAGCCATCTCGTAGTCGACGCCGAGCGCGGTCCAGCGCATCGCCCAGTCCGGCTTCCATTGCAGCTTGCAGTGACCGCCGGTGACCGGCACCGTGACGCGCTCCTTCGTCTCGGGATCGTCGTAGGACACCGTGCCGGCCTTCGCATCGTGCGCAATGATCGGCACCTGCAGCACCACGCCGGTGCGCGGGCAGATCGGCAGGAACGGCGAATAGCTCGCCGCGCGCTCCTCGCGCAGCGACGGCAGCATGATCGCCATCACCTTCTCGATGTTCTCCAGAACCTTCAGAAGCGTGGCGTCGAAACGGCCCGACATATAATATTCGGTCGAGCTCGCGAACTCGTAGTCGAAGCCGAACGTATCGAGAAAGGCGCGCAGCCGCGCGTTGTTGTGCTCGCCGAAACTCGGATGCGTGCCGAAGGGATCGCGGACCCGCGTCAGCGGCTTGCCGAGATCCAGCGCCAGCAAATCCTTGTTCGGCACGTTGTCCGGCACCTTGCGCAGGCCATCCATGTCGTCGGAAAACGCCAGCAGACGGGTTCTGATCTTGTCTTCGGTCAGCACGCGGAAGGCATGGCGAACCATGGTGGTGCGCGCCACCTCGCCGAAGGTGCCGATATGCGGCAGTCCGGAGGGGCCGTAGCCGGTCTCGAACAGCACCTCGTCTTTCGGCTTCTTCTTCAGACGCGCGACGATCGCCTTGGCCTGCTCGAACGGCCACGCATTGGACTGCTCGGCGAGCCCACGCAGATCGCTCGCTGACACGATTTCAGACATCCCAACTCTCCACGGCCAGCGATATCATCCGCTCCGCCACTGTATTTTCTAAAAGGGACTGACGGAAAAATACCGCAGCCACAAATCGGTATACCGGCCTTTTTCCCAGATGCGGAACAGCGCCCAGTTGAGCGCCTGGCGCAGCCCGTCATTGCCTTTCTTCACGGCGATGCCGATGCCTTCGCCGAAATAGCGGCTCTCGATAAAGGGGCCGCCGCTGAACGCGCAACAGTCGGCGGAATCGGTGCCATTGATCCAGAACGCCAGCGAGATCGCGTCGCCAAAGATGAAGTCCACTTCGCCGCGCCGCAGCGCCTGCCGCAGCGCCTCGTCGTTCGGATAGGAATGCAGTTCCGCGTCGGTGAAGAAGGTCTTCAGATAGGCCTCATGCGCCGAGTCGGCAACCACGCCGACTTTCTTGCCCTCGATCAGCTCGGGGCGGATTTCGGCCGTCACCGCATCGCGACGCGACACGAACCGTGCCGGCACGCGATAGTATGGATCGGTGAAATCAACCCTCTTGCGCAGGTCCGGCGTCGCCGCCAGCGACGCGATGATGGCGTCGCCGCGATTGCTGGTAAGCGCATCCACCAGCGTTTCAAAGCGCCGCATCTGGACGGTGCAGGAGACCTTGATTTCCTCGCAGAGCGCCCGCGCCAGATCGACGTTGAAGCCGGCCGGGTTGCCGTCGGGGCCGGTAAAGTTGAACGGCGGATAGTCCGTTTCGGTCAGAAAGCGGATCACGGTCAGGCGGGAAAGATCGGGGCGATCGGGGCGACGGCGCGGATCCCAGAAACCCGGCACCGCCTGCGGCGCGACGACCGGCGCCTTCGGCACCGCCTGCGCGCGGGCACCGCCGGCCGAAGCTCCCCACGCCAGCACCGCACCCGCCAGCAGGCAAGCGACCGCAGTTGCACGATAACGGCCGGTCAATCTTCCGTTGAAGGGAATGACAATCTGTGGTTGCATTGCCTGGGGCTTTTCGAATGGACGGTCTTATAGACCATCCGTTGCGAGACGCGAGTACCGTTTGTTGCGTGGGGGCGTACATGGCGGTGCAGGAGTCGCACGACCGTCAGAACGGCCGACGGATCGCCGGGCCCCGGCGCGGCAGGCTGCCGGGGTCGCCGGCGGTCTCCCGCCCTCCGCCATCGGGCAACGACAACTGGCTCGGTGAGCCGGAGCCGGGCCCGGCCAGTGAACTCGACTGCCTGCGGCCGATGTTCGCGCCGGCCTTGCTGAGGGCCGCCGAGGCACGCAGCCGAGATGTCGGAGTCGGCGCGGATCAGGTGCTCCTTCATGCGGGTATCATCGGCGAAGACGCCTATCTGGACATGCTCTCGTCCCACACCGGTCTTGCGATCGAGACCCTCGCGGCCACATCCCACGCCGATTGTCTCCTGAGCGACCGCGATCTGCCTCACGTGGCGGAACATGGACTGCTTCCGCTGCGCCGGGAGGGGCAACTGATCTGGGCCGTCGCACCGCGCGGCTTTACCGCGCGAAGGCTCTGCCAGCTATCGGCGGCATATCCTTCGCTCCGCGAACGCATCCGCCTGACTTCGACGCGAGACCTCCAGGCGTTTCTGCTGCGGCAGACCGGCGGCGTGTTCGGCCAGTCCGCGGCCCACGCGCTCGGCCGGCGATTTCCGGCTCTGTCCGTCGCACCGGTCGCGGTCGATGCAGCCGGCCGGCTGCGCCGGCGCATACGGCGCCTCCTGCAAACGGGAATTCTGGCGCTTCTGATGACGATGACGCCGACCGTCGCTCCCAACCTCTGCGGCAATGTGCTGGCAGGCTGGTTTCTCGCATTCATCGGCTTGCGGTTCGCGGGAAGCCTGATGCCGCCGCGGCGCATGGAGAGGCCACCGCGCATTCCAGAGAACCGGCTGCCGACCTACACCGTGATCGCGGCGCTGTACCACGAAGCGGCGTCTGTCGCAGCCTTGATGCACGCCATCGATGCGCTCGACTACCCCCGCGAGAAACTCGACGTCATCCTCGTGATCGAGCTCGACGATCTCGAAACCCGCGCCGCCATTGCGAGGCTCGGCCCGATGCCGCATGTGCAGGTTCTGCTTGCACCGGCAGAGGGCCCGCGCACGAAGCCAAAAGCACTGAACTGCGCGCTGCCGTTCGCGCGCGGCAGCTTCACCGCGGTGTTCGATGCCGAAGACCGCCCCGAGCCCGGCCAGCTCCGCGCGGCACTCGACGCCTTCCACCGCAAGGACGAGACTGTAGCCTGCGCCCAGGCCAGCCTCTGCATCGACAACCTTTCCGATAGCTGGCTCTCGCGCATGTTCGCCGCCGAATACGCCGGACAGTTCGACGTCTTCCTTCCGGGGCTTGCGACGTTCGGGGTGCCGCTGCCGCTCGGCGGATCGTCGAATCACTTCCGCACCGCGGCCCTCCGCGCGGTGGGCGGCTGGGACGCCTACAACGTTACCGAAGACGCCGACCTCGGCTTCCGGCTGGCGCGTTTCGGATATCGTTCGACCACCTTCGCATCCACGACATACGAGGAAGCGCCGGCACGCTTTGGCGGATGGTTGCGCCAGCGTTCGCGCTGGATGAAGGGATGGATGCAAACCTGGGGCGTGCACATGCGCCAGCCCGGGCGACTTTGGCGGGAATCCGGCGCAAAGGGATTTTTGACGCTAAACACCATCGTCGGTGGCAATGTGCTGACGGCGCTGACGTTTCCGATTCTGATCGCGAACCTGACATTCGACCTGTTGGCGCGTTTCGGCGGCATGACCCGCTGGTTCGCCGCAGGCGAGGTCACGCCGCTGCATTTGTCCACGATTGTCGCGGGCTTCGCTTCGACGATCGTCATCGGCCTGATGGGTCTCGCACGGCGAGGCCAGTTGCGGCACGGCTGGATTCTGCTGCTCACACCGCTCTATTGGGCCTGCCTGTCGATCGCGGCATGGCGTGCGCTGTATCAGTTGCTGGCCGAACCCTACCGATGGGAGAAAACCGAGCACGGCCTGTCCCGCCGAACGCAGCCGGGCGCCGGATCATCGCGGCGAGAATTTGCGGCCCACACCGCGCGAACAGAGAGCAGGAGGCACTACAGATAGTGCTTGAGATCGGCGGCGGCAGCTTCCGGCGTTCGGTTGAGATTGAACGGCGAGACGAACTTGCCGTCACGATCCATCAGATAGATCAGCGCCGTGTGGTCCATCGTATAATCGCCGTCCTTCGATGGAATCTTCTTGGCATAGACCCGATACTCCGACAGGACTTTCGCCACGGCGGCGGCATCTCCGGTCAGGCCTTTCAGGTGCGGATCGAAGCTGGAAAGATAGTCTTTCATCACCGCGCGCGTGTCGCGATCCGGATCGACGGAGACGAAATACGCGTTGACGCGATCCGCATCCTGCCCCATCGCCCGCAGAACCTCGGACATCTCGAACAGCGAGGTCGGGCAGACATCCGGGCAATGGGTGTAGCCGAAGAAAATGATCGTGGGGCGGCCCACCAGACTCTTCTCGGTGACGGTCTGACCGGTCTGATCGGTCAACCGGAACGGACCACCGATCGAGGCCGGCGCGGTCGCGCCGCGGAGACCGCCCAGCAGCCACAGCACGACAACAAGCCCGATCACCAGGCTCATGGCAAAGGCGGCAAACACAACAAGCGGGCGGGTGGCGCGATCGGTCATCAGGTATCCTTCAGTCCCCGATCAGAAGCAGGCGGCGATGCCCGAGGCGAGCATCTCGAAGAACACGGCGGTCCCGTAATGCGCCCACAGGGCCAGCGCCCCAAGCAGCAGGATGACGCCGGCGACCGCGCTGCCCGATACGATCGTGGAGGCAATCCCTCGCTGTGAGGGCATCGGCTGCATCGGCTGCTGCATGATCTCCCGCGATCCCATCGACAAATCGCCTCCGGCCGGGCGGCGTCGGCGCTGTCCTACGGTTCCAGATAGGGCCAGTTGCGCTCGCGGGCAAGCGCCGGCGCCGAAACCGCGATCACGTCATGCTGAATGGCGAAAGGATCGGCGAAATCAGCGTGCCGACGAGGCCTGCGCATCGAGATAGCACGGGCGATACATCTCGGTGAGCTGGCGGCCGCGCAGGAAGATCATGTGACGCGTCAGCCCGCCGCGCCGCTTGATCCAGCGCCGCACCTGCGTGGGGTACATCAGATAGAGCATATGGGTGGCTTCGGGATTGGTCACGGCACGACCGTCGGGGCCCATGTCCCAGGCGGCATGGAATCCAAGAGTTGCATGGGATGTCACGCAGATCTTGTCATTCGGAACCGCACCGAGAATGATGGTACAGGCCGAGGCACACAGACCATCAATGATGACGGACTGACCGGAACTGCGAAGATCCTGGTATTTGTCGACGTAAGTCCCGATGCGACCGCCCCGATCTTCGGCGATCCGCACCACCGCGTGACTCGCGGCAACATGTCCCAGCAGAAGAACCGCCGCGAGCAATCCGGTAACGACCCTCATAGTCTGCCCCAGTCCAAACCCGCAGATTCCGAATCTGTCGGCCTCGTGTGATGCCTACGCAGCTTCCGGCGGGATCGGCGTTTTGTCCAGATGGACGCAATGCAGCCAATCAAATTCAAATCCAGTGTTGCCGACGCGCTGCACTTCGCTGCGCCGCAAAGCTCCCAAACCGGAACAAATCGAATGACGCCTGAGACCGGGCGGGATTGACCCGCAGCAGGACGGCGAGCTTCAATCGCGAAGTGGGGGGAATTCAACGATGGCCGAGGATGCAGATATCATCGTGGTCGGCGCCGGACTTGCCGGTCTTGTCGCCGCGACGGAAATTGCCGACGCGGGCAAACGCGTCATCCTCGTCGATCAGGAAGGCGAGCAGAACCTCGGAGGACAGGCTTTCTGGTCGCTGGGAGGGCTATTCCTTGTCGATACGCCGGAACAGCGCCGCCTCGGCATCAAGGACAGCTACGATCTGGCCTTGCAGGACTGGATGGGTTCTGCGGGCTTTGACCGCGCCGAGGACCACTGGCCCAGGCAATGGGCTGAAGCCTATGTCGCCTTCGCGGCCGGCGAGAAGCGCGGCTGGCTGCGTGCGATGGGGCATCGCATCTTTCCCGTGGTGGGCTGGGCCGAACGCGGCGGCTACGACGCGATGTCTCATGGCAATTCGGTGCCGCGCTTTCATGTGAGTTGGGGAACCGGCCCCGGCGTGGTCGAACCGTTCGAGCGGCGGGCGCGTGAGGCCCAGGCTGCCGGGCGGCTCGCCTTTGCGTTTCGCCACCGCGTCGATGCGCTGACGTCGACCAATGGCGCGATCGACGGGGTCAGCGGCGCGATTCTCGAATCGACGGCGGTCGCACGCGGGATGAGCAGTTCGCGCAAAATTGTCGGCGAATTCAGGCTGAAAGCGCAGGCCGTGATCGTTGCCTCCGGCGGCATCGGCGGCAACCACGATCTGGTGCGGCAGAACTGGCCGCGGCATCTCGGCAGTCCGCCGAAGCACATGATCTCCGGTGTGCCCGAGCACGTCGACGGCCGCATGATCGGCATCACCGAGGAGGCCGGCGCGCGGCTGATCAATCGCGACCGCATGTGGCACTACGTCGAGGGTATCCGGAACTGGGATTCGATCTGGCCCAATCACGGCATCCGCATTCTGCCCGGCCCGTCGTCGATGTGGTTCGACGCCACCGGCAAGCGTCTGCCGTCGCCGCTGTTTCCCGGCTCCGACACGCTGGGGCAGCTCGAATACATCATGAAGACCGGCTACGATTATTCGTGGTTCGTGCTGACGCAAAGCATCGTCAAGAAGGAATTCGCGCTGTCGGGCTCCGAACAGAATCCGGACCTGACCGGGAAAAGCTGGCGCATGACGATCAAGCGCGCCACCAACAAGGGCGCGCCCGCGCCGGTGGAAGCATTCAAGACCCACGGCGCCGACTTCATCGTGCGCGACGATCTGCCCGCGCTGGTCGAGGCAATGAACGGGCTTGCAGGCGACGACCTGCTCCGGCTCGACCAGATCCAGCGCCAGATCGAGGCGCGCGACCGCGAGATCGCCAATGCCTATGCCAAGGACACGCAGGTCATCAATATCCACAACGCGCGCCGCTACATCGGCGACAGACTGATCCGCACCGCGAAGCCGCACCGCATCCTCGATCCCGCGCATGGCCCGCTGATCGCGGTGAAGCTCAACATCCTGACCCGCAAGACGCTGGGCGGATTCGAGACCGATCTCGATGCGCGCGTGTTCGGCGGCGACGGCAACATCATTCCCGGCCTCTATGCCGTCGGCGAAGCCGCCGGCTTCGGAGGCGGCGGCATGCATGGCTATCGCGCGCTGGAAGGCACGTTCCTTGGCGGCTGCCTGTTTTCGGGCCGCAACGCCGGGCGCGCCGCCGCGAAAGCCGCGGTCTGATCCTGCAAGCGGCGGGCACTGGCGCAACGTGCAGCGCCGCGATAAGGAACAGCTTCAATTCGATTGGAGAACCAAGATGACCATCCAGCGTTTCGATACCGGCCCGCGCATGAGCCAGGCCGTCGTCCACGGCGATACCGTCTATCTCGCCGGCATCGTAGCCAACAAGACGGCCGGCGACAGCGTGACCAAGCAAACGCAGGAAATCCTTTCGATCATCGACGGTTATCTGGCGAAGGCGGGGACCGACAAGTCGAAGCTGCTCACGGCGACGATTTATCTGACCGACATGAAGACCTTCGCCGACATGAACGCGGCATGGGACGGCTGGGTTTCGGCCGGCAACACCCCGGCCCGCGCCACCGTCGAGGTCAAGCTCGCGGCGCCCCAGTACCACGTCGAAATCATGGTGACCGCCGCGCGCTGACACGCGCGGCGCTGGCGCGATCGACTACTCCTGCCGCTTCCATCCCAACATGAAAGCCGAGTTGACGATCGCACCCTGGCCGCGGGCCCGGATCGGCGCGACGGCTACGGTTTCCGGAACGGCAGCGCCGGGCCTTCGAGTTTTCGCAGGCCCGGCTCGCGTCGTTCCAGCCACCAGCCGTATTGTTTCGGCCAGGCATCGAATACCCCGCCATCATCTCCCGCATCGAGCGCCATTTGCGCATGCAGCGGCCAGTTCGGATCGAACAGCGCCTCGCGCCCGATCCCGATCAGATCGGCGTTGCCGCCTGCCAGCACGTCCTCGGCCTGCTGCGGATGCAGGATCAGGCCGACCGCCAGGGTTGCGATGCCGGCCTTCTCGCGAACCTCCCTGGCAAACGGGACCTGGAAGCTGTAGCCCCGCGGAATCCGCGCCGCTGTCGCCGACCCCGTCAGCCCGCCCGAGGAGCAATCGATGACGTCGGCGCCCCGCGCCTTCGCTTCCTTCGCAAAGGCCACGGAATCCGACACGTCGATGCCGCCCTCGATTCCGTCGACCGAAGAGATACGCACCGACAGCGGAAAGCGCTCAGGCCACGCCGCGCGCACGGTCTCCAGAATCTCCAGCGGATAGCGCATCCGTGCCGCGCGATCGCCGCCATATCCATCCGTGCGGCGGTTGGACAGCGGCGACAGGAATTCGTGCAGCAGGTAGCCGTGCGCGCAGTGCAATTCGAGAAACTCATATCCGGCCTCGGCCGCGCGCAGCGTCGCCAGCCGCCAATGCTCGCGCAATGCCTTGAGATCGGCATCGGTGAGTTCATGCGGCATCAGCCAGCCGTCGTCCATCGGGATCGCGCTCGGTGCCACGACTTGCCACGGCAGGTCGCCGCGGCCGCGATCGCCGTCATCGAGCGCGGCATTGCCGAACCACGGCCGCTGCATGCTGGCCTTGCGCCCCGCATGCGCGAGCTGAATCGCGGGGATCGAACCGTTCTCCTTGATGAAAGTCGCGATGCGCTTCAAGGGCGCGATCTGACCGTCGTGCCAAAGACCGACATCGCCGTGGGTGATGCGGCCCTCCGGCGCAACGGCGGTGGCTTCGACCATCACGGCGCCCGCGCCGCCTTGCGCAAACTTGCCGAGATGCACAAGATGCCAGTCGTTAGCCATGCCGTCGATCGCCGAATACTGGCACATCGGCGAAATCACGATGCGGTTCTTCAGCGCGATGCCACGCAAGGTCATGGGCTGGAACAGATGAGGATGCACCATCGTAGTCTTTCCGGATCGGATGCTTTGAAAATCAGGACAGTTGCGCGCGCCGCAACGCCATCGCGAGACAAATGGCGACCCCGGCCTGCCAGACCGGATAGAGCGTCGACACCAGATCGAGATTGAGCGCGTTGTCCAGCGCCAGCAGCGCGCCGGCGCTGGTGCCGATGACCACCATCGGCAGCCACGCCAGTGGATCGCGAGGGCCCGCCGGCAACAGCCCGATCGCAAGCGCCAGAATACCGGAACCGACAAAGCCCCCGGCGAGACCGGACAGAATATTCTTCACCGCCTTTTCGGAATCGGAAATCTGTCCGTCGATCCAGATCGCCATGTCGACCGCGCAGACAAAGGCGATCATCGTGACCACCGCCCCCAGCAGCGAGGCCCACCACCGATTGTCCGAGTCGATCTTGATCAGGATCAGGACAAGGATCGCGAACGGCACCGCCAGAAGCGCGATCCGCAAATCCCCGGGCGTTCCGCTGATGCGGTCGATCAGCGGCTGCATGAGGGGCGTCAGGACGCCGGTCACCACACCCGCGGCGCCCGTCTTCAGGAGTCCGTTACGGCTGCTGGCGCGCGACGCGACCGTGCCGGTCAAGGTGCCCCCTTCTCTGCCTCAGCGGCGACTGGAGCGGGCGAAGGGAATCGAACCCTCGTATGCAGCTTGGGAAGCTGCCGTTCTACCATTGAACTACGCCCGCTTATCCGGTTCTCATCTCCTGATGTAACCGAGACAGGCCGTTTCGCCAAGCCGGTTGAACGGATTTGCCGGCTATCGACGGCCAGAATAAATGTCCGGTTCAATGTCGTTGCCTCCTCACGAGCCATTCGGCCAGACCGGTGAATACACCGATGACCGCGAGAGGAACCACCGGACCGATTTCGGAGTCCGCTACGTAAGCGAGCGCGCCGGCCGCCCAGCGGCAGCCAACCACCCACAACGAGATCGAGAGAGAGTTCGGAAGCGGAGTCATCGAGCGCCCTTTCTCGGGCGCTGCGGGAAGGAAATAGCGCCTACCGACGCGAACGCGCCCGGCAGGAGTCATCGGCCTCGCGGCAGTTGTCGGGGGACTCCATCCCCATCGATTTCATGGATGCTAACCTGATCGGCGAACAGGTCAAGCCCACCCGCGCGAGGCACGAACGTAACGTTCTCGCCGCACGGTTTCCCGCAGGCAACCTGAAGAATGTTTTCGGATGCAGATTTCGCGGCCGATGCTATGATGTCCGGAGTATGACGGGGCGTGGGTACACAGTATTCGACACAGCGATCGGCCGATGCGGCGTCGCATGGGGGCCTCTTGGCGTTATTGGCGTTCAGCTTGCCGCCGATCGCGAAATCGAAACCCGGCGCCAATTGTTGCGGCGAGTTCCGGAAGCCCGTGAGATGAATCCATCGGCGGAAGCCGAACTCGTCATCGACGGCATCGTTGCGCTGTTGCGCGGACAGGCCGCAGACTTCTCCGAAGTCACGCTCGACATCCGCGATGTCTCGCCATTTGCCCGCCGGGTTTACGACATTACGCGCACGATCCTGCGCGGCGAAACCATGACCTACAACGAAGTCGCGGATCGCATGAAACCGTCAGGCGCACCCCATGCGGTCGCGCAGGCGTTGTCGCAAAATCCGTTTCCCCTCGTTGTGCCCTGCCATCGCGTGCTGGAGGCGGGAGGATACGCCGACACGATGTCGGTCAACGGCGGCAGCATTTCCAAACGGCGACTGCTCTCGATCGACGGCGCGGGCGGCAAGAGCAACCAGACCCTGTTCGATGTCCTGCTCCCCGTTGCCCGCCCTCCGCTTCAGAGCTAAATCGTCGGATGGCAGCAACGGTAACTTTGCTGCGCGGATCGATCTCCGTGCCGAAGTCCCGATGCACGGCGGGACCGGCCGACCGTTCACCGAACAGCACCGGCGCCACTCGATCTCCGACGTGCGCAAGGGAAGTTTCGGCTGCCGTACCCGTGGACGCCTTCATGAATTGATCGCGGGCTCGATCCTCGTCGGTCATCCCGGCGATGAATACATGCGCGCGCACGGGCATCATGGTTGCGGCGGCAAAGGCGCAGATGGCCGGATTCGGCGGCACGGGCGGGTTCGGCGAACGATCGAAATGATCGGCAGCCAGCCGCCGTGGCCGGCTGCATGGGCTTACAACAGCGCAGGCCTGATCTCCGGCACGACACCTCCCCGCGGTCCCCAGCGCGTCAGAAGCACGCTCGCCGCGGACAGCACGCCGAGCACCACCATCGATGCGGCCGCAAGCATGAAAAAATGATCGCCGGTCGCCTCGTGCGCCATCAGCAGCCAGCCGCCGCATCCGACAAAAACCAGCCGAGCGGTCTGCGCCAGCACCGGGCCGAGCACCTTGGCCGCGCCCTGCGATGAGAAATACATCGAGATCGATAGCCCGATGAAGCCGTACATCGGCGCCGCCGTCGCCAAATAGCGCTGGCTCGCCGCGCGAACGCCGGGATCGTCGGTGAAGATGCTGACCCAGAGATCGGGAAAGATCGCGATCGCGGTTCCGACGACCCCGACGGATGCGAACGAGATACATCCGGCGATCCAGGCGATGCGGCGGGCACGCGCCACGCGGCCGGCGCCGATCGCCATGCCGATCATCGGCACCGACGCAATGCCCACCGCGAAAGCGATCGACGTCAGCAGGAATTCGAGCCGCGCGCCGATGCCGTAGCCGGCCAGGATTTCATTGCCAAAACCCGCCAGCATGTGGGTGAAGATCGTGATGGTCAGCACCGATTGCAGCGGCGAAAAGCAGGCCACCGCGCCGACTTTCAGAATGTCGAAGAACATCGCCCGCTGGATCCGGAATCCCCGCACCAGCGGATTGACCCGGCCGCGTCCGGAAAACAGATACCACGCCATGATCGAGCCGCCGATGACGTAGGCGGTGATGCTGCCGGTCGCGACGCCGCGCATTCCGAATTGCGGCACCGGACCGAGTCCGAGGCCAAGGATGCCGCCGAGTACGATCTGGCAGACCGCGGAATTGAGAATGATCGCGGACGGCAGCTTCATATTGCCGGTACCGCGCAGGATCGCGCTCAATGTGTTCATGACCCACGGCACCACGCCCGCGCCGAAGAAAATCCGGGTGTAGCCGATCGCCTGCGACAACACCCCGCCGCGCCCGCCGAGCAACTCCAGCAGCGCCGGCCCGAAGACCAACATGCCAACCGTGAACACCGCGCCGAAGCAGACCCCGATCAGCAGCGCATGCGCCGCGAGTGTCGAGGCACGGTCCACGTCACCCGCCCCCAGCGCGCGCGAAATGGCCGAGGACACGCCGCCGCCCATCGCACCGCCGGACATGGTCATGGTCAGCATCACGAACGGAAACACCAGCGCCATCGCCGCCAGCGACTCCGTGCCCAGACGGCCGATATAGGAGGTCTCGGCGACCACCACGCAGGTTCCCGCACTGAGTGCAAGCACGTTCGGTGCCGCGAGCCGCAACAGCGTCCGCGTGATCGGCCGGTCCAGCAGCGGGTTGCGCGACGGTGCGGCGATCGGAGGGAGAGGCGTTTCGATGCCGCCCGCCAACGGGATCTCGGCGACGCTGATATCGGTCATGCCGTGAAATGCTCGGAGTCAAACGGTTTGCAAATATGGACCGCATATCCGTATCACCGATTCCGCCGAACGCCATGGCAGCCGGCCGCATAGGCCGTCTGCATCGGCCCGGTCGTCTCGCAGGACGGAATATTGTGCTTGGCGTTCAGCCGATCGACCAGGTCAGCGGTACCGCGGCGCCCGCGGCTGATGTCATCCCGACGGCGATATGGCGACCGCATCCGGCGGCGAGGCCTTCGAGCAGACCTTTCAAGACGCTGGTGCAAGCCGGATGATAGTCGGCGACGCCGGCCATCAATTTCCACGTGCGCTGCCGGACGATCGATCCACCATGCTCGGTTTCCACTTCGTCGCCCTGCGCGGCGAACAGCGCGGACAGGAAACCTGCAAACTCCTTCGCCGTGCCGCGTCCCACACCGAGGCCGCGCGCGACCTCGTCGAAATACTGCATGCCGATCAGCTTGCCGGTGAGATGCAGGAGATAGGCGGCATCGTCGGGGCCGAACACCTGCACCGCGACCGGCGCGGCGGTGCGGACATATTCCATCGCGTAGTTGAGATAGGCCTTCTCCAGGCGCGGCTTCGGCCAGCTATCGACCGGCAACGCCGGAGCCTTGTTCGGATCGAACGGCGGCGCTTCGAGATGGCGCGCGAACACCAGGCGCCGATCGAGTTCGAGATCGTCGTCGTATTCGCAGTAGTAACCCTCGAGTCCGTCCTGTCCCTCGACCGTCTGCTTGGTGCAGACAAAGCCAAGGCCGAGATTGCCGAGCGCGACGCCATTGTTGGCGTGCCAGCCACGCAGCATCGCGCGGGAGACTTCGCCCGGCACGCCGCAGATCGCGGTGCCGCGCCAAATCCAGCGCGGCGGCGGATAGCGAATCCAGACCTTGCGATCGGATTCGTACATGTATTCGACATGCACGCCACCGATCCAGTTCGAGAGATAGTGATACTGCGCCGCCGCGACCGCGGGCGGCAGATGAGCCAGCCCGAGTTTTTCCAGCCCGGACAGAAATTTTTCCTGCTGCTGCCGGCGAAAGACGCGGAAGACAAATTCCGCCGCATCGGCCGTGCCGCGCCGCGTCACCACGGTCAGGATCAGGCCGGTGAAAAAGGCATGGTAGAGATCGGCGACGCTGCGCCATGCGATCCAGCGCGGCTCATCGCTGTCGTGCCGAACCTTTGCCATGTCTCGCCTCCATGATTCCCGCATCACGGCCGGATGTGCCGCGGCCGTCCGAATCTTTTCCGCTGACGCAGTATGAAGACGTGGCTACGAGGCACAAGGCCGTCATGACGAGGGGCTGCTAGTGTCCCGATTCCGAAGTTCGCATGTCCTTGCGGCGACCTTTGATGCGAACTTCGGAATTAAAGGGACACTAGCAAGTTTATGATTCTCGTGTGGTTCAGGTTCGGAAGTCCGCATCACCGACTCGCTGCGATAGTGTGGCGGACTTCTGAACCACCACACTAGAGCCGGAAATGCTTCGACAGCTTGAGGCCCTGCGCCTGATAATTGGAGCCGATGCGCTGGCCGTACATCGCATCGGGCCGCGCCAGCATCTTCTCATAAACGAGACGGCCGACGATCTGGCCGTGTTCGAGAATGAACGGCACCTCGCGGGAGCGCACCTCCAGCACCGCGCGCGCGCCCTGCCCGCCCGCGCCGGCATAGCCGAAGCCCGGATCGAAGAAGCCGGCATAGTGCACGCGGAACTCGCCGACCAGCGGATCGAACGGCACCATCTCGGCGGCGTAATCGGGCGGCACCTGCACGGCTTCCTTGGAGGCGAGGATGTAGAACTCGCCGGGATCCAGGATCAGGCTGCCGTCAGGCCGCGCGGCGATCGGTTCCCAGAATTCACCGGCCGCATAGCCGCCGCGACGGTCGATATCGACGACGCCGGTGTGGCGCTTGGCGCGATACCCGACAAAGCCGTTGGCGTTTTCGCCCGAGAGATCGACGCTGAGCGCAACACCGTTGGCGAGATCGGCGTCATCGACATCGACAAGCCGCTCCTCGGCATGCAGCGCGTCAAGCTCATCGGCATTGAGGATCGCATCGCCGGTGCGGAAGCGGACCTGCGACAGCCGCGAGCCTTCACGCAACAACACCGGGAATGTTTTGGGGCTGATCTCCGCGTAGAGCGGCCCGTGGTAGCCGGCACCGATCATGTCGAAGCGGCGCGTGCCGTCGGCGATGACGCGCGTGAACACATCGAGCCGTCCGGTCGAGCTTTTCGGATTGGCGGCCGCAACGATTTCCGGCGGCAGCGCCAGGCTCTCCAGCAGGGGCACGATATAGACACAGTTGGTCTCCAGCACCGCGCCATCGGAGAGATCGATTTCGTGCAGCTTCAGTTCGTCGATGCGTTCGGCCACCGTCGCGCCGGGCCCCGGCAGAAAGCTGGCGCGCACGCGATAGGCGACCGTGCCGAGACGCAGATCGAGACTCGCCGGCTGGATCTGGCTCTCGACGAACGGATACTCCGGCAGGATCAGGCCCGCGTCCGCCATCGCCGCGATCATGCGGTCGGGCAGAATGCCGTTGGCGTCGGGCGGAAGCGTGAATGACACGGTATCGTCGTCCTTGGGGCTTTTGCCAGCTAAACCCTGAAAACAGGCGCTTTTACCGGTTATCCGAAGGTTGGCTTGACGGAAAGGGCGCGCAAGATTAAGAGCAACACTTATCCCGTGGTGATTTGAGCCGGCCGGCTTGCAGCCACGTAAAACAAGTCGCTAAACAGGCCGGGGACAATGTGATCCCGGCTTGTGGAATTTTTTCCAGGCCGGTTTTTTGTGACCGTTTGCAAGGCGGTCACGCAGGAGGTCACATGTCCGAACCCAAGCCTTCCAAGTCCACCACCGCCCGGTATCGTCCCGAAACCCGGCTGGTTCATTCCGGAACCTTGCGCTCGCAATTCGCCGAGACGTCGGAAGCGCTGTTCCTGACGCAGGGCTATGTCTACGACACCGCCGAGCAGTGCGAGGCGCGATTCAAGGGCGACGACCCCGGCTTCATCTATTCCCGCTATTCCAACCCGACGGTCGCGATGTTCGAGCGGCGGATGGCCGACCTCGAAGGTGCGGAAGCCGCGCGCGCCACGGCCACCGGAATGGCCGCGGTCACGACCGCGATCCTGGCGCCGCTCCGCGCGGGAGACCATGTCGTGGCGCCGAAAGCGATGTTCGGCTCCTGCCGCTACGTGATCGAGGATTTGCTGCCCCGTTACGGCATCGAGTCGACGCTGATCGACGGACTCGATCTCGACCAGTGGCGCAAGGCGATGCGGCCGAACACCCGGACGTGCTTTCTGGAAAGCCCGACCAATCCGACGCTTGACGTGCTCGACATTGCCGCCATCGCGGAAATCGCGCATCAGGCCGGCGCGCAGCTGATCGTCGACAACGTGTTCGCGACGGCGATCTGGCAAAACCCGCTGACGCTCGGCGCCGACGTCGTCGTGTATTCAGCCACCAAGCATATCGATGGTCAGGGCCGCACGCTCGGCGGCGTCATCCTGTCGTCGAACGACTTCGTTCAGGAACACTTGCAGACCTTCCTGAGGCAGACCGGACCGTCGATCTCCCCGTTCAACGCCTGGGTGCTGCTGAAGGGACTCGAAACACTTGGGGTGCGCGTGCGCCAGCAGACCGAAAGCGCGGCGGCGATTGCGGAGGCGCTCGCCAACCATCCGAAAATCTCCCGCCTGATCTATCCCGGCCGCCCCGATCATCCGCAGGCCGCTCTGGTGAAAAAGCAGATGCGCGCCGGTTCGACGCTGATCGGCTTCGAGGTCAAAGGCGGCAAGGCCGGCGCATTTCGCTGCCTCAATGCGCTAAAACTCGCGCGCATCTCCAACAATCTCGGCGATGCCAAGAGCCTCGTCACTCATCCGGCGACGACCACGCACCAGCGGCTGACGCCGGACGCGCGCGCCGAACTCGGCATCGGCGAAGGCTTCATCCGTTATTCGGCCGGCCTCGAACACAAGGACGACCTGATCGAGGATTTGTTCGCGGCGCTGGAGACGGTGTGAGCCACCTTCCCCTGGAGGGGGAGGGTAAGTACGACTCGCTGTGGCCGTTCTCACATCGGACGATAGGCCGAGACCGTCGATGGCGTGGTAACGCCCGCCTGGACCTGCTCGACCGACTTGATGATGTCGTCGCCAAGCAACTGCGCGAAACAGGCATAACCCCAATCGTTCATGTGCAGACCGTCGTTGGTGACGAAGGTCTCGAAGGGCAGCGATTGCCGGTCGTGCCAGTCGCGCATGACTTCAAAGCGCGGAAAAATCCCGACGTGCCTGAAGTGCGCTGCCTTGTTCAGCAGCGCTACCATCCTGTTGGCGCTTTCACCCTTGGCGTTGACCGCCGGCGAATATTGCGGATCGACCAGCACGAGGTCTGCGCCCGCGGCCTGAATGATCGCTATACCGTCTTCGACGAGCTTGGCGGTGGCTGCCGGATCGAGATTGCGCAGCACCGCGTTGGTGCCGACCTGCCAGATCACCATATCCGGCTTGGCGTCGATCACTTCCGACTGCAACCGCTGCATCATCTCCGGTGCATCTTCGCCGCCCTTGCCGCGATTGAGCACCGCGATGTCCGCCTTCGGGTATTTGCGGCGGAGTTGCGCCGCCAGCCTGTTCGGATAGGTGAATTCCGGCGACGTCGAGCCATATCCTTGCGTCGACGATGAGCCGAAGGCGACGATGACGACAGGCTGGTTGGCGGCCAGCTTGGACGCGACATGCGGCAGCGATCCTGCGAATGGGGAGACGCCTTTTGGCGGCAGGCACGGCACGCGGTTGAAGATGTCGCCCGCTCTGGTGGCGACCGCCTTCACCTTGTCGACAACCTTGCCGGATAGGCTCTGTTTCGATCCGTCGGGCTGCGCCGCCACGACGCCGGATAACGGCGCCGCAGCCATCGGCACCGCCGTCTGCGCGACCCCGGGTGACGTCGATACGCCCGCGACCGTGATCGCCAGCGCCGCCGCAGCAGCGGCCCTGAAGAAGCGGCCGAAAATTGTCATCAACGCTGGATCCTGAGTTCGGCGGGCTTGATGCGGGCGGTATCGACCACGAATGTCGACAGCGCACGGCCGAGACAATTGTGAACGCGTTTGGCGAGATCGGCTCCGTGCACCGCGCGGAACAGATCGAATTCGCCGGACTCGTTCCATTGATGCATGATCGCAAACCGGTCAAACAGCGGAACGTCGTGCTGCTGCGCCACAACCCGCATGTTGTCCATGTAAGACGTCGGCGAAATCATGGTTTCGGTACGAGGACTGTATTGCATGTTCACCAGGACGACGTCAGCACCTGCTTTTTGCAACGCAGCAACGCCTTCGTCGACGGCCACCCGAAAATTGTCGGGGTCGACGGACCTGATAGCATCGACGGTGCCGGTCTGCCACACCACCAAGGTCGGCTTTTTCCCATCCGCCAGCCCACCGAGACCGGGAGCGACCTCCTCCGCGGCTTTTCGGGGAGCCAACTCGACTGTCAGGTTAACGGGGATATTAGGCAATTTCTCGCGCAACGCGACCTGAAGCCGCGCGGGATAGGCGTCATCGCCCGCCCCTGCGATGGTTGAAGAACGGCTGCCTACAACCAGCACATTCAGCGGACCGCCGGCCTTGACCGCCGCGGCGACCTTGGGCAGCGGGCTGTCGCTGGTCAGCAGATAGGCCGGAACGTCGCAATTTTTGGGGGCATCCTCGGCGCACAAGGGAGCACCGGCCGTCAAACCAGCCAGCATCATCAGGCCCAGAATCGGTTGCCCGATCGCCTTCATGCGCCCCCTCCCGCGAGATCCGCGTCGCCGTTGACGGATTTGATGCGGTCTCCGCCCTTCCCGGCCACACGCTTGTACCACGAAAAAAGCCCTGCCGCGGCGGACATGATGAGGATTCCGCCAAGACTGACAACGAGGTGAATCCCCGCGCCGCCGCCCACCTCCGCCAGAATGAAATGCCCGGCGAAGGCGAGGAAGACGCCGATGCAGAAGATTTCCAGCGAGTGCTGACCGCACAGGATCAGCGGCCGCAGCCACGGCGATCTCAGCCCCGGCCAGTCCTTCGGCAATATCCGCACGGTCAGCGCCGCCAGTGCGAGGAAATGCGCAAAGCGCAACACGTCGAGATTGGTCTTGTCGATGGGGTACATCCATGTCTCGATGATGCGCGGCATGAAATGGTTGAGCTGCGGCACGTGCCAGGTCAGCGTCGTGTAAAAGGCAAACAGCAGATAGGCCGCGCAAATCCACAGCGTGACCGGCGACAGCAGAATTCGCGACATCCGCTTCGCGCCGCCAAGCGCGCACCACGCGCCGAACACGAACAGCAATTGCCAGGCGAACGGATTGAAATACCAGACCCCGTGAGGATACGCCGGCAGGGCGAGATCGAACTGCCAGGCCAGCGCATAAAGCCCGACCGACAGCGCCAGCGTCAGATCGGCCTTGCGCTGCATCAGCCACAGGATCGGCGGCAGAAACAGCATCAGAACGATATAGAGCGGCAGCACGTCCATATTGACCGGGCGGAATTTCAGCAGCAGCGCCTGCACGATGGTGACGTCGGGCTGCTTGAGAAAATCGAGAATGCCCATTTCTTCGGTGTAGAGCGGGTTCTCGAAACTGCTCGCGACGTAGGAAATCTCCGCAAGGAAGATCGTGAACAGAAAGACGTGAGCCACGTAGATCTGCCAGACCCGCTTGAGGATGCGCGCGGCCGCGACGATGAAACCGCTCTCGATCATGGCGCGTCCGTAGACGAACGCGGCGGTATAGCCCGATATGAAGATGAAAATCTCGGTGGCGTCGCTGAATCCGTAGTTGCGGATCGTCGTCCACGTGAAGAGATTCGGCGGCAGGTGATCGACATAGATCAGCCAGAGCGCCAGCCCCCGGAACAGATCGAGCCGCAATTCGCGCTCGGTTCCCGCGACCGGAATCGAGACGGCGGCGCGGGCGCCGTGGGCTGCTGCCCCGGCGTGAGTTCCGACAACTGGATCGGCAACGGACGTCATGGGCACCGTTTCAAATGCTTGCAATCGCGGTCCGGCGATCATGAATGACTTTACGGGAGAACGACTCACGCTAACGGCGACAAAAGGGCAATATTGCGGTCGTGGTTATAATCTGGAACGGCACCGAACGCACGATCGCAAACGGGCGGGTCTGGTTCCCTTGCCCGTTTTCGTTATGATCCCCGGATACCAAATGCCATTGCGCGAACCGGTACCCGCTTCGCTCGAAAGGCTATAGAGAGTCTCCGATGTATCGCGCCGTCACCCGCCAGATCGAAGTCACCGTCGAGCCGAACTTCATGCCGGATCGGTCCTCGGCTGAGAAGGGCCATTTTTTCTGGGCCTATAAAATAGTCATCACCAATACCGGGCGGGACACCGTGCAGTTGCGCACGCGGCACTGGATCATTACCGATGCGGCGGGCCGCAAGCAGGAGGTCCGGGGCGAAGGCGTGGTCGGCGAACAGCCGGTACTCGCGCCCGGCGAGCGCTTTGAATACACCAGCGGGGTTCCGCTGCCGACCGCGTCCGGCTTCATGACCGGCCGCTACCAGATGATCTCAACCGCAAGCGGCGAACGGTTCGAGATCGATGTTCCCACCTTCTCGCTCGACGGCCCCGACAGCAAGCGCGTGCTGAACTAGTGTCCCGATTCCGAAGTTCGCATGTCCTTGCGGCGACCTTTGATGCGAACTTCGGAAATAAAGGGACACTGGCAAGTTTATGATTCTCGTGTGGTTCAGGTTCAGAAGTCCGCTTCACCGACTCGCTGCGATAGTGTGGCGGACTTCTGAACCACCACACGAGAGTCTTTCCGCTTCTGACGGAATCAGAAGCGGGGCTCCATGATTTTGATTTGACGCGTTTTCTTGACGCGAACCGGTACCCGCTTCGCTCGAAAACGCCACAACGACGTCACGATGTAAGTTGAACAGTCCCGCGCCTATCGCCTGGGCACGACCAGCGCGTCGACAATCGTCACGCCCTCGCCGACGGGATGGACGAGCACCGGGTTGATCTCGATTTCTGAAATCTCCGCGCTGTGTCGCGCCGCGAGTTGCGACACCTGCGCGATCAGGTTCGCCAGCGCCGGTACATCGGCCTTTGCCGCGCCCCGAAAGCCGTTCAGCAGCGGCGCCGCCTTGAGTTCGCCAAGCATCGCCTGAGCCTCCTGCGCGCTGACAGGCGCCGGACGGTAGATCACGTCCTTGAACAGTTCGGTGGTGATGCCGCCGAGCCCGACCATGATCATCGGCCCGAAGGTGGCATCCAGCAGCGTGCCGACGATGATCTCGACGCCCTTCTTCGCCATCGGCCCGACCAGAACGCCCTGGATGACGGCGCTCGGCCGATGACGGCGGGCATTGTCGAGCAGCGTATCGTAAGCAGCGAGCGCGTCCGCCTTTGCCGCGATGTTGACGCGAACGCCGCCGACCTCGCTCTTGTGCGGGATATCGCGCGACTGAATCTTCATCGCCACCGGAAAGCCCGCTTGCGTCAGCGCCGCCTCAAGCGCCGCCTTCTCGGTCACGAGGGTCTCGTCCGGCACCGCCAAGCCTGCCGCGCGCAGCAGCACCTTGCTGTCGTATTCAGACAGCGCGGGCGAGGTCAGATGTTTTGCAATGTCGACCGCGGCCGACGCCTGCGCGGCTGCGCCGGCGACGGACTTGAACTTCGCGTAAGCGGCGACCTGCTTCAGCGCGACGCCCGCGTGGGTGAGCCCCGACAGCACGACGACGCCGGACTTTGCCAGCTCGGTGCGCGCGAACGCCGACGGCAGCGTATAGGAGTAGAACACCAGCGGCTTCTTCTGCGCGTCGATCACGGGCTTCAGCTCGGCCTCCTTGAACGGCATCCGCGTCTCGCTCGACAGCGACAGCACCACCAGGATGGCGTCGACCTCGTCCGAGTCGCTGAGCAGGTCGATACTCCTCTGCAAGCCGCCGCTGTTCACGCCTTGCGCGGTGACGTCGATCGGGTTGCGCGCCGCGCCGTAGGACGGCAGCAGCTTGCGGATTTCGTCCTGGATCGGCGCGGACAGTTCCGGCACCTGCATGCCCTGCGCCGACACCGTGTCGGCGCCCCAGATGCCGGCGCCGCCGGACACGGTGAGAACGGCGACGCGATCGCCCTTCGGTAGCGGACTCGTGGTCAGCACCGCCGCGATCGCAACCGCCTCGTCGAGATCGTTGGAGATGATGAAGCCGTATTTGGCGAACACGGCATCGTAGGCGGCCGACCAGCCGGCCATGCTGGCCGTGTGCGAGGCCGCCGCCCGTTCGCCGGCACCGGAGCGTCCGACCTTTGTCACGATGACCGGCTTGCCGACATCGGCCGCACGTTTCGCGGCGGCGAGAAATTTATCGACGTCACGGATGCCTTCGATAAACAGCAGGATCGCATCGGTCGAAGCATCCTGCACCATGTAATCCAGAAACTCTCCGGCGCCGAGATCCGCCTCGTTGCCGGCGCTGACGCAGTAGCTGATGGCGATGCCGAGCGCCTTGGCGCGGTGCTTGATCGCAAAGCCGATGCCGCCGCTTTGCGCAACGATGGCAATCCGCCGCTTGGTCGCGACCAGATCGTGCGCGCCGGGCTTCACGTCGACGGTGGGACTGAACGTTGCCGCGACGTGCTGAACCTCGCTGTAGAAGCCCTCGGCGTTGGGCCCTGAAATCCGCATCCCCGTCCGCCGGGCCAGCGCCACGATGGCGTCCTGCATCGCGGAACTGTCGCCGCCCTCCTCCGCAAATCCGGAGGAGATGATGATGACATTCCTGACGCCGGCTGTCGCGCATTCCTCAAGTGCGCCGAGCACCGCCTTCGCCGGAATGACGACGATGGCGAGGTCGACCGGCTGCGCAACGGCCGATATGGACGGGTAGCATTTCAACCCGTCGATATCGGCATAGTTCGGATTGATCGGATAGAGCTGCCCCGGATAGTTGTTCTTGCGCAGCATCGAAAGAAGCCGTCCCGGAATCTTCTCCACATCGCGGGACGCCCCGACGATCGCGATGCCCGATGGGGCGAAAAAAGAATCAAGCGGGTGCTTCCGGTCGATCGTCGCGGCTGACATTCATGAATCCTTGCGCTGGCCTTGAGGGATGTCTTGTTGTGATGGCGGGATCAGACTACGCGACGAGGCGAAAGCTGACGCCGCCGAGAATGAACGAATTGCCAGACACGGCAAGCCCTTTAGCTCTGGCAGATTCGCACACCTGAGCCACGCTGCCGACCTCGAAGGTCAGCCCGCTCATGATATCAACGGGCCCCGTCCGGAATCGAAAGATCCCGTTGACGAGCTTGAGTTCCGGATTGCCCTCCTCACCCCTGCTCACAGGACTCCCGAGGATCGCACCCCAGTGTTCGGCAAGCGCATCCGGCGCGGGACTTTCCATTTCGACGCCGACCAGCGCCCGCGTGACATCCTTGCGGATCGCCTTCTGCCAATCCGGTCCCGCCGGTGGATAGGGGCCGAGGACGTTGTCGCTGCCTTCGGTATGATTGAACTCGATGAAGGCGGCGCGGCAATCGCGTGGATGCAATTGCACGCCGCGATACGGCGGATGGTCGATCACGTTCGCCGTACGCACGCCCATCGCCTGCGCGCGACGCCCGCGTTCGTCGGGATCGTCGCACGAGAAAATCGCCATGTAGCCGCCGCGCCCGCCGCTCTTGTCGATAAAGCGGCCCGCCGCCGTGCCGGGCTGCGTCGGCGCGACGACCTCGAGCAGAACGGTATCGACCGGCAGCAGCGCGTTCTCGAGTCCGTATTTGGCGACATTGCCGTCGCGATAGCAGACGTTCAGGCCCATGATCGCGGCGATGTCGGAGATCACGGGTTCGAGCGACGGCGCGACGAGGCAGATCTGCCGCAGTCTTAGGCTGCATACTCATAAATGATAGGCAAATCGGCTGAAAGGTGATTCAAACTCCAAGAAAGGAGTTTGCGATGGCCCCCGGGCGATATGACCTGACCGAATTTGAATGGAGGACGATCCAGC
>Ga0153956_1000136_pt1 | contig 93565 bp, 104 predicted proteins | sample TSFL040MetaG_FD_104704 | JGI IMG/M metagenome (GOLD analysis project Ga0153956, IMG submission 104704) | Attine ant fungus gardens microbial communities from Florida, USA - TSFL040 MetaG | ecosystem: Host-associated > Fungi > Mycelium > Unclassified | place: USA: Florida, Wekiwa Springs... | reverse complement strand
TGGCGGCGCGCGGCGCCGGCCGTGGGCCCCTCCTATGGACTACCGGGACAACCGCCACTCGCCCCTCAAAGGGGTCCCTTTTGCACGCCTATAGGGGGTCCCGTTTGGACGCCGATTGACAGCATTGGCGATCCGATACCCCATTTCCAGGAATCGATACCCCGCCTGACACCCTCGGTTCGCGTGGAGGCGTGCGAACGCTCAGGGCCGATGAGGCCCCGAAACCCTCCGGAAACCGGAGCTTTTTGTCAATGTGGGTGGACTGGGGCGAACCCCTGGGAACGAGCGAATGGCGGAGAGGGTGGGATTCGAACCCACGGTGAGCTTGCACCCACAACGGTTTTCGAGACCGTCCCAATCGACCACTCTGGCACCTCTCCGCGAGATCGCTGACGGGCCGTCAAAGGCGCCGTCATGGTCGTGAGGCGCGGCCATTAGCGACACTTTCCGGGCTTGCCAAGCGTCAATCGCTTGCCTCGCACAATAAGCGCCCTAGATAAGATCCATGGACACTCATTCCGACATTGCCGTGCGCCCCTCCAACGCCCCCGAAGCCCTGCTGGCGGCGCCCAGCATCGTCCATGCGCGATTCTCGGTCGGCGACATCGTGCGCCACCGGCTGCTCGATTTCCGTGGCGTGGTGTTCGACATCGATCCCGTCTTCGCCAACACCGAGGAATGGTATCAGGCGATTCCCGAGACGATCCGGCCGCCCAAGGACCAGCCCTTCTATCATCTGCTCGCCGAGAACGCCGAATCGAGCTATGTCGCCTATGTCAGCCAGCAGAATCTGGTGGCCGATCGCAGCGAGGAGCCGGTCGAGCATCCCGCGCTCGAGGGCCTGTTCGAGGGATTCACCGAAGGGCGCTACACGCTGCGGCGCGAGCATCGCCACTGAGCGCCGTCCACCGTCGCTTTTCATTGACAGTCAGGCCCGAATCCCTTAGCGGGCCAGCTTTCCGCGTGGGGCCGCGGGGCGACCCGCCTCATCCCGCGTGCCAAGTCTAGAACTGAAGAGAGAGCCATGTTCGCTATCGTGCGCACGGGCGGCAAGCAGTATCGCGTCGCCGCCGGAGACAAGATTGTCGTCGAGAAGCTCGCGGGCGAAGCCGGCGAGACTGTGACGCTGGACGACGTTCTGTTCGCCGGCGAGAACGGCGAAGCCAAGGCGACCGATGGCCTCTCGGTGTCCGCCAAGATCATTGCGCAGGCGCGCGGTGAGAAGGTGATCGTTTTCAAGAAGCGTCGCCGCCACAACTATCGTCGCCGCAACGGCCATCGCCAGTATCACACGATCCTCGAGATCGTGTCGGTCGGCGGCTCGGCCCCGAAGGCGAAGAAGGCCAAGGCCGAAACCGCCGCGGCGGCGGAAGCCTGAGCGCGAACGAGCCCAAGGAGTAATCGACAATGGCACATAAGAAAGCAGGCGGCTCCTCGCGCAACGGTCGCGATTCGGCTGGCCGTCGCCTCGGCGTCAAGAAGTTCGGTGGCCAGGAGGTCATCGGCGGCAACATCATTATCCGCCAGCGCGGCACCAAGGTGTACGCCGGCGTGAACGTCGGCATGGGCAAGGACCACACCCTGTTCGCGCTGACCGACGGCCGCGTGCGTTTCCACGACGGCAAGCTCGGCCGCAAATATGTGTCGGTAGACCAGCTCGCGCAGGCTGCCGAGTAAGTCGGACGATCATGGGGATCGTCCGCAGGGGCGATCTCCGGGTTCTGCTTTAAGGGCGGAATCCAAGAGGGAGACGGGTCGCCCCGTCTCCCTTTCTTTTTGTCTCCCCGCTGAAACTTTCTGTCGTACCCCCGTAACCTCCTTCGCCTAAAGGCGTTGTCGGGCGGAGGGGTGCGGAGAGGCAAAAAAGAGATACCGCCATGTTTGCAAGGACCGAACGGCTGCTGCTGCGGCCGGGTTGGGGCGAGGATGCCCCGGCCTTTTTCAACGCGATCGCGGATGAGGCGATCGTCGACAAGCTGCCGGGCACGCCCTGGCCCTATCGCGCCGAAGACGCCGAAGCCTATCTCGCGCGGGACAAGGCGCCGGGCGATCTGCCGGAACTGCTGATCTATGCCCGCACGCACGGCGCGCCCCGGCTCGTCGGCGGCATCGCGCTGCGCGAGGATGGCGAGGACGGCGCGGAGCTCGATTACTGGATCGCGCGCCCCTGCTGGGGCCTCGGCTTCGCCACCGAGGCGGGCAAGGCGGTAGTCGACATGGCGCGCGAGGGGCTTCGGCTGCGATCGCTGCGGTCCGGCCATTTCGCGGACAATCCCGCGTCCGGCCGCGTGCTCGAGAAGCTCGGCTTCGTTCCCACGGGGGAAGTCGAGAAGCGCTGGAGCGCGGTGCGGGGCGAGAAGGTGGACTGCCTGATGTACGCCCTCGCCGCCTGAGCGATCCGGCGGGGAGCGGCGCATCCTCCCCGCCTCGCTCGCCACCGATTCGGGACGCGGGCCACCCTCGCCCGATCCGCGAATCGCCGGCCCGCGGCGCTGCGCATCCGCGGGGGTGGCGCTGGAAGCCGATTCCCGCTATGGGCCGCCCTTTCGCGACGAATGGCCTTGTCGCCCGGCTCGATCCGGGGCGATCCGCCTTGTCGCCACGCCGACCGTTGGACCGCCCATGCATTTTCTCGACCAGGCCAAGATCTTCATCCGCTCCGGCGCCGGCGGCCCCGGCGCGGTCTCCTTCCGGCGCGAGAAGTTCGTCGAATATGGTGGCCCGGACGGCGGCAACGGCGGCAAGGGCGGCGATATCGTGTTCGAGGCGGTGCCCGGCCTGAACACGCTGATCGACTTCCGCTACACCCAGCATTTCCGCGCCCCGCGCGGCAAGGGCGGCTCGGGCTCGAACCGCACCGGCGGCGGCGGCGACGATCTCATCATTCGCGTGCCGGTCGGCACCCAGCTTCTCGACGAGGATCGCGAGACGGTGCTGGCGGACTTCACCGTTCCCGGCCAGCGGCAGGTCTTCCTGCGCGGCGGCGATGGCGGGCGCGGCAACCTCACCTACAAGACCTCCACCAACCGCGCCCCGCGCCAGCACGGGCCGGGCTGGCCGGGCGAGGAGATGTGGGTGTGGCTGCGCCTGAAGCTGCTGGCGGACGCGGGCCTCGTCGGCCTGCCCAACGCCGGCAAGTCGACCTTCATCAACGCCGTCACCAATGCCAAGGCGAAGGTGGGCGACTATCCCTTCACCACCGTGCGCCCGCAGCTCGGCGTGGTCAGCCATCGTGATCGCGAGTTCGTGCTGGCCGACATTCCCGGCCTGATCGAAGGTGCGGCGGACGGCGCCGGAATCGGCGACCGCTTCCTCGGCCATATCGAGCGGTGCCGCGTGCTGCTCCATCTAGTCGACGCCGATGGCGAAGACCCGATCGAGGCCTATCGCGTCGTGCGCGAGGAGCTGGCCGCCTATGGCGCAGGCCTGGACGACAAGATCGAGGTGCTCGCGCTCAACAAGATCGACGCGATCGACGACGAAGAGATGCGCGAGGAGCTGATGGATATGCTGGAGGAGGAGAGCGGCGTGCGCCCCCTCCCCCTCTCCGGCGCGACCGGCGAAGGCCTCGCCGCCGTACTCGACCGGCTGATCGAGGCGATCGGCCCGGTCGGCGGCACGTCCGCAGAAAGCGCCCATTCGAGCGCGACGGACGAAGAGACGCCCTGGTCCCCATTGTGAGGCGGCGCCGTTCCGCCTAAGCGAACGGTTCCCTCCTGTTTCTTGCCGGTGGCGTCTGCTGACACGATGACTCGCGCCGAACGCTTTGCCCCTGCTTCCTGTCCCGTGCTGGTCGTCAAGATCGGTTCGGCGCTGCTTGTCGATCCGGCCGGCCATGTCCGGCGGGACTGGCTGGCGGGCGTCGTCGCCGATATCGCCGCGGCGCACGCCGCCGGCCAGCGCATCATCGTCGTCTCCTCGGGCGCGATCGCGCTCGGTGCGCGTCGTCTCGGGCTTCCGGGCGGCGGGCGCGCCAGCCTCGAAGACGCGCAGGCCGCCGCCGCGACCGGCCAGATCGCGCTGTCCCATTGCTGGGCGGAGCTGCTCGGCAGCCATGGCCTCACCGCCGCGCAGATGCTGGTGACGCTCGACGATCTGGAGGATCGCCGCCGTTACCTGAACGCCAGCGCCACCTTCGCGCGGCTGCTCGCGCTGGGCGTGGTGCCCGTGGTCAACGAGAACGATACGGTCGCGACCGAGGAAATCCGCTTCGGCGACAATGACCGGCTTGCCGCGCGCGTGGCGCAGGCGTCCGGCGCGGGCGGCGTGATCCTGCTCTCCGACGTGGACGGACTCTACACCGCCAATCCGCAGCGCGACCCGCACGCGAAGCTGATCGAGGAAGTCCCCGTGCTCGACGCCGCCACCATGGCCATGGCGGACACCGGCTCGGCCTCGGGCATGGGTTCGGGCGGGATGGTCGCCAAGTTGCAGGCCGCGCGCATCGCCCATGCGGCGGGCGCGCACCTCGCCATCGTCACCGGCCGGCGCGACCATCCGCTCGCCGCCTTCGCCGCCGACGGGCGCGGCACGATCTTCCCGGCCGCCGGTGGTTCGGGCGCGCGCAAGGCATGGCTCGCCGGGCGGCTGACCGCACGCGGGCGCATCCTGATCGACGCCGGTGCGGCGGAAGCGCTCCGCAATGGCGCGAGCCTGCTCTCGGCCGGCGCGACCGCCATCGAGGGCGTGTTCGATCGTGGCGACGTGGTGGATATCCTCGGCCCCGACGGCCATGCCATCGCCCGCGGCCTTTCCGAATATGATGCCGATGAAGCCCGCATGATCGCCGGCCGCCGCACGGGCGAGCTGGCCGACATCCTCGGCCACGCGCCCCGCGCCGCGCTGGTCCACCGCGACCATATGGTGATGCTGTGAGGAACCGGTATCGCACGCTCGCCATCACCGGCGGCACCGGCTTTGTCGGTCGCCACCTGATCGACGCGGCGCTGGCGCAGGGCCATCTCGTCCGCGCGCTCACCCGCTCGCCCCGCCCGCCGCGCGACGGCGTGCAGTGGATCTACGGCTCGCTGGAGAAGCCGCAGGCGCTGGGCCAGCTCGTCGCGGGTGCCGACGCGGTGATCCATGTCGCCGGCACGATCAACGCGCCCGACAAGGCCGGCTTCGCGCTCGGCAATGTCGAGGGCACGCTGGCGATGGTGGATGCGACGCGCGCCGCAGGCATCCGACGCTTCGTCCATGTCTCCTCGCTCGCCGCGCGGGAGCCGAAACTGTCGCATTATGGCTGGTCCAAGGCGCGCTCGGAGATCATCGTCGCGGCGTCCGCGCTGGACTGGACGATCGTGCGCCCGCCCGCCGTCTTCGGCCCCGGCGATCGCGAGATGCTGGAGCTGTTCCGCGCGGCCCGGCGCGGCATCGTGCCGCTGCCCCCCGGCGGCAATCTCTCGGTGATCGCGGCACAGGATCTGGTGCGCCTGCTGCTGGCCGTGCTGCCCGACGGCGAGGACAGCCACGCCGCCATCTACGAACCCGATGACGGCCGCCCCGGCGGCTGGACCCATGCCGAGTTCGCGCAGGCGATCGGGCACGCCGTCGGCAAACGCGTGCGGCCTCAGCCCGTCCCCGCCTGGGCGATGCGCGCGGGCGCCAGGATCGATGCCCTGCTGCGCGGCGCCAACGCCAAGCTGACCGAGGATCGGGTGCGCTATTTCCTGCACGACGACTGGGTCGTGAACCCCGATTTCCGGCCGCCCGCGCATCTGTGGCGGCCTCAGCTCGCCACCGTCGACGGGCTGGCCATCGCCGCCGAAAGCTATCGCGAGGAAGGGCTGCTCGCCTGAACGGCGCCGCCACGCCCCTGCCCCGTTACCGCCGCAATCGCTTGGCAAGCAGCCCTCGCCGAGACTAAGGATCTGACCCCATGACCGACCGTGCCGAAACCTTCGCCAAGGTGGAGGAGTTGATCGCCCCCTTCAACAAGAAGGGCATCGCGCTCAGCGAGACCACCCGCTTCGCCCAGGATCTGGAGTGGGACAGCCTCACCGTCATGGATTTCGTGGCCGCGATCGAGGATGAGTTCGACATCATCATCACGATGAACATGCAGGCCGAGATCGAGACCATCGGCCAGCTCGTCGACGCGGTCGAAACGCTGAAGGCCAAGGCATGAGCGAAACAGCCCTCCAGTCCGCCGACGCGCCGGTGCAGGCGCCGGACCTCTTCTCGAAGTTCGACGGCCTGATCGCCGAGCGCGAGGCGCTGCTCTCCACCGGCGTGCGCGATCCCTTCGCGATCGTGATGGACAAGGTGCTCTCGCCCACCGAGGCGATCATCCAGGGCAAGCCCACCATCCTGCTCGGCACCTACAACTATATGGGCATGACGTTCGACCCGGACGTCATCGCCGCCGGCAAGAAGGCGCTGGACGAGTTCGGCTCGGGCACCACGGGCAGCCGCGTGCTGAACGGCACCTACCAGACGCACAAGGAGTGCGAGGACGCGCTCAAGGAGTTCTACGGGACCGAGCACGCCATGGTCTTCTCGACCGGCTATCAGGCCAATCTCGGCATGATCTCGACGCTGGCGGGCAAGGGCGACTACATCATCCTCGACGCCGACAGCCATGCCTCGATCTATGACGGCTGCTGGCTCGGCAATGCCGAGATCGTGCGCTTCCGCCACAATTCGGTGGAAGACCTCGACAAGCGCCTCGGCCGCCTGCCCAAGGAGGCCGGCAAGCTGGTGGTGCTGGAGGGCGTCTATTCGATGCTCGGCGACATCGCGCCGCTGCCCGAGATGGTCGCCGTCGCCAAGAAGCATGGCGCGATGATCCTGTGCGACGAGGCCCATGGCATGGGCTTCTTCGGCGAGCATGGCCGCGGCGTCTACGAACAGCTCGGCGTCGAGAAGGATATCGACTTCGTGGTCGGCACCTTCTCCAAGTCGGTGGGCACGGTGGGCGGCTTCTGCGTGTCGAACCATCCGAAGTTCGACGTTCTGCGCCTCGTCTGCCGCCCGTACGTCTTCACCGCCTCGCTGCCGCCGTCGGTGGTGGCGACCGCCGCGACCTCGATCCGCAAGCTGATGCACGCGCAGGACAAGCGCGAGCATCTCTGGAAGAACAGCCGCCGCCTCCACAAGGGCCTGCGCGATCTGGGCTTCACGCTCGGCACCGAGGAGGCGCAGTCGGCCATCATCGCCGTCATCCTGCCCGATCAGGAGCAGGCCGTCGGCATGTGGGCGACGCTGCTCGAACTCGGCCTCTATGTGAACATGGCGCGCCCGCCCGCGACGCCGGCGGGAACCTTCCTGCTGCGTTGTTCGCTGTGCGCGGAGCACCGTGACGAGCAGGTCGGGCAGATCATCGAGATGTTCGCCAGGGCCGGCCGCGCCGTCGGTTGCATCGCCTGAAGGGTTAGCCCGGACCGGCTCTGCGGTTCGGGCCTTCCCCAATTGCGTTTCCCGGCCTAAAATCGGGATATGGGCCTAGGGGAGAGCGAACGCGTGGACCAGCCGGTCTTCAGCGGGAATGGGACGGACGATCCCGCGGCCTATCGCCGCTGGATCACGCCGCTCAACGTCGCCCTTCTGGTCGGCGCGCTGCTGGCCGCCACGTTCATCATCGTCCTCATCATCCAGGTCGCGGCTTCCAATACCGATCGCGACCGCGCGCTGGAGCGTGAGCGCCACAGCTACGACGTCATGCTGGTCACGCGCTCGATCGACAGCGCCATGGCCCGCGCCGAGGCCTCGCTCGGCCGCTTCGCCACCAGCGGCGATCGCGGCATGGGCACGAGCTATTACAACGACTGGCTTCAGGCCGGCACGCTCATCACCCAGCTTCAGGACATGGCGAGCCATGATCCCGACGAGACGCGGCTCGTCCGCCAGCTTCGCACGCTCTACGACGCGCGGGGCCGCGAACTCGGCCTCACGGCGACGCGCGCTTATTACAAGCAGGGCTGGCCCGCGCTGCTGTTGTTCAACAATGCCGGCCATTCCAAGCTGATCTCGGACATCAAGCGCTCGCTCGACGCCATCACCGAGCATGAGCGCGACGTCCTCCAGAGCCGCTACGACCAGTCGGACGCGGCGGCCAGCCAGTCCAATCATCTCGCAAAGCTGCTGTCGCTGACCGGCGTGTTGCTGGTGGTGGCGGCAGGCATCCTGGCGTGGCTGGCGTGGAATGCGATCGTCACCCGGCGCCACGCCCGCGAGGAGGCCGAAGCCGCCGACGATCGTGCCGCGTGGCTCGAACATGCCGTCGCCGAGCGCACTCGCGCCCTCTCCGACGCCAATGATCGCCTCCACCGCGAGATGACCGAGCGCGCGGCGGCCGAGGCGCAGCTCCGCCAGATGCAGAAGATGGAGGCCGTCGGCCAGCTCACCGGCGGCATCGCGCACGACTTCAACAACATGCTTGCCGTCGTCGTCGGCGGCCTCGATCTCGCCAAGCGCCGGCTGGAGACCGAGGCCGAGGAGGTCGGCCGCCATATCGACAACGCCATGGAAGGCGCCAACCGCGCCGCCGCGCTCACCCGCCGCCTGCTCGGCTTCGCCCGCGCCGAGCCGCTGCTGCCCGAGGCGATCAATCCCAGCGAGCTGATCGAGGGCATGTCCGAGCTGATCGACCGCACGCTGGGCGAGCGCGTGACGGTGGAGACGATCGTCGAGCGGGACGTCTGGCCGGTGTGGGTCGATCCGCTCCAGCTCGAGAATGCGATCCTCAACCTCGCCGTCAACGCGCGCGACGCCATGGACGGTGCTGGCCTGCTCGAGATCGCGGTCGCCAACTGCACGCTGGCGGCGCGCGAGGTGGGGCAGGCGCCGGCGGGCGACTATGTCCGCATCGCCGTCACCGACAATGGCTCCGGCATGACGCCCGAGGTGCAGGAGCGCGTGTTCGAGCCCTTCTTCACCACCAAGCCGGTGGGCAAGGGCACGGGCCTCGGCCTCAGCCAGATCTTCGGCTTCGTGCGCCAGTCCGCGGGCGAGGTGGCGATCCGTTCGGCGGTGGGCGAAGGCACCACCGTCTCGCTCTACCTGCCGCGCGGCCGCGGCAAGGCGTTGCCCGCGATCGCGCCCGCCACCATCGCCCCGCGCCCGCCCGAGCGGCTGCCCGTCCGCGCCATCGAGCCCATCGATCCGCAGGGCGAGCCCGTGCTGGTGGTGGAGGACGATCCGCGCGTCCGCGTCGCCACCATCGCCGCGATCGAGGAGCTGGGATACCGCGCGATCGGCTGCTCCAGCGGCGAGGAGGCGCTCGACCTGCTCGCCAGCGAAGGCGACGTCCGCCTGATGATAACCGACGTGGTGATGCCGGGGATGACCGGCCCGGAACTCGGCGCCGCCGTCCGCAAGCGCCACCCGCATATCGCGATCCTGTTCGTGACGGGCTATGCCGGCGAGGCGGGGGAAAGCGATCTTGCGGGACAGGCCGTGCTGCGCAAGCCGTTCACCGTCTCCGCGCTTGAACGCGCCGTCGGCGACGCGCTGGCTAACGCACCGCACCTCCCGAGAGGAGCCGCGGCAGCAGAGTGATCGCACCGAGGATCGGCCAGCGGCGCTGCCACGGCTTGATTGCGATCGCGGTGCCGGCGTGGCGATTGATCTTCCACGCCAGATAATCGATCCCGCCGGCGAAGGTCGCGCTGGCCTTGGCGAGCCGCAGCAGGGTGAGCCGCTTGCCGCGCCGCTGGGTCCGCCGCCAGCCCTTGAGGGCGGCGTCACGCGGCTGCTTCGCGGTGGGAAGCGCCCTCGCCTCCTCCAGCACGGGCGCGGTGAAACGGCGATAGCGCTCGGGGTTGGCATCGACGATGCTGCCGGAGCGCGTCTTGCGCTCGGCGCGCAGCTCGGCGGCGTAGGTCAGCGCGAAGGCCGCGCGCCACAGATCGAGCGGTTCCGAAGGCTCCGGGTCTAGCGTCGGCAATGTGCGCGCGATCAATGTCGGCGCGGCCCGAGCCACCGCCGCGATCACCGCTCTCCGCGCCGCCTCGTCGGCCGCCCAGGCCAGCCGCGCCGGCTGGGCGAAACGCGCCCAGACCGAGGGATTGTCCGTCTCCACCCCGGTGAGCCGCGCGAAGTCCGCCTCGCTCAGCACGGCATATTTGGCCGCCAGCCCGTCCGCTTCGAAGGGGAATACATTGGGCGGCACCAGCCGGTTCGCCGTCGCCAGCCAGCCGCCGCCATAGGCCGCGCGATAATCCGACACGATCAGGTAGAAATCGAGCATCAGCCCGTCGAGCTGGCTCTCGCGCAGGCAGGAACCATAGAACAGCACCGCCCTCGCGGCCCCCGGATAGCGGGCCGCCACCGCCGCCGCGAGCGCCGCCGCGCGCGGCTCGATCGGCTCCGCCAGCTCGGCGGCGACTAGCCGCGTCAACGCCTCCTCCACGGGAAATTACGCCGCGAGGCTGAGGAATGGCACCGGATCGGTGGGCTTCAGCACGATCGCGCCGCCATTGCGCGCTTCGAAGAGCTCGCCGTCGAGGATCACGCTGGAACGCTCGCCCTCGATGCGGATCTCGTCGCCGCGCTCGATATGGACGCCGTTCAGCCGCTGGCGGCCGAGCCGGCCGAAGATGCTGGCGAAGGTGGCGCCCAGCAGCGAACCCGGCCGCTGCTCCACCATCATGAGCTGGAGCTTGCCCGCCTTGTCGCCCTGCGCCTGCTTCCAGCCGAGCAGCAGTCGATGCAGCGTCGTCACGATCAGCAGCGCGAAGGTGCCGGTCACCACGCCCTGCTTGAGCACCGAGACGGAAACCGTCTTGGGCTTGGGCGGCAGGAAATGCGCGCGCACGCCGAAGATCATCGTGAACAGGATCGCGACCGCGGTCAGCACATGGCTGATCGTGTTGGGCAGGCCCAGCGGATAGATCTTGTTGCGGCAATAGAGCATCGAATCGGCGAGCCCGGCGCCGCCGAGGAACATGCCCAGCACCGGCCGCTGATTGGCCTCGCCGTTCGACAGCGCGATCAGCTCGCGCGCCACGATATGCGGCGCGAGATCGGTGCGCGCGATCTCCATGATCCGCTCCAGCGCGGCCAGCGGATCGCCGACCGCGCCCAGATCGAGCGCGATCAGGTTGGTCTTGCCGTTGGGCAGCACCGCGACCGGCGGCGGCGTGGTGCCGAAATGGTCGCCATGATAGAGTTCGGTCAGCGTCGCCTGGACGGTGCCGTCGCCACCGTTGATGACGAGGATCTTGGGCCGGACGCGCGCGATGGTGCGCAGCGCATCGCCGATCTGCTCGACCTCCTCGACCTCATAATGGAACACGTCGCGATGTTCGGCACAGAACGCACGCACCCGCGGCAACAGCGACCGGTTGCCGGTCGACCGCGGATTGGAAAGAAGAGCAACACGAGCCATCAGCTAGCCGCCTCGACCGGGCGGAAGGAGCCGCCCGCCAGATAGTTGAGCGTGATCGGAACCGTCTTCACGCCATGACCGACCTCGACCGACACCTCGCTCGGCGCCGGCTTGCGCTTCAGCATCAGGTCGAACAGCGAAAGGTGCGGATTGCCCGACATGCCGCCGCCGTCGGACTTGCCGGTCTTGCCCGTGCCGTCCACGTCATGCCGCACCGACACCGCATAGCGGCCCGGCCCCGGCACCGTCATGCAGACGTCGAGCGGGCCGGAGTCCGGCACCTTCACCTCGACGCGCTTCAGATAGGTGCCCTTGTCGAAATAATGCTCGGGATCGCCGCCATAGGATTGCACGCGGATGGTGCCGGTGCGGGCCTTGAAGCCGGTGATATGGACCAGCATCGCCGGTTCGCCGGCGGGGCAGACGGCGGGCGCGGTCGTCGTGCCCGGAGCGGCGCGCGCCACGACCGGCAGCGCCATGGCGGCGGCCAGCATCACGGCAACGGCACGGACCCGAACTTTGGACATGACCTCGCATCTCCCGGAAGCTATAGGCTCGTGGATCGGGCGGACGGGATCGACGATCCTGTCCTCTCTCCACGGGTGCTAGATCGGCTGCAATTGCGGCCGGAAAATGGTCATGAGGCGTCCAAACCTTGAGATTTCTGACGCTGAACGATCGCTATGTGGCCCGGCTCATCGCAGTGCCGCTCGTCGCCACGCTGCTGCTCGCGGCGATGCTGCTGCTGCTCGACAAGATGCTCCGGCTGTTCGATTTCGTGGTGCGCGAAGGCGGGCCGGTGAGCGTCGTGTGGGAGATGCTGGCCAACACCATCCCCGAATATATGTCGCTGGGCATCCCGATCGGTTTGATGCTCGGCACCCTGCTCGCCTTCCGCAAGCTGGCGCTCTCCTCCGAGCTGGACGTGCTGCGCGCGCTGGGGGTGAGCTATGGCCGGCTGCTCAAGGTGCCCTATCTCTACGCGATCGGCCTTGCGCTCGTGAACCTGCTGATCGTCGGCTTCGTCCAGCCTTATTCGCATTATGCCTATGAGGGCCTGCGCTACGAGCTGCGGTCGGGCGCGCTCGGCGCCTCGATCAAGGTCGGCGAGTTCACCAAGCTCGGCAGGAAGGAGACGCTCCGCATCGAGCGCAGCCAGAATGGCGGGCGCGACCTGTCGGGCATCTTCGTCCACGCCGAGGGCGAAGGCGGCAAGACCTTCGCGGTGACCGCCGAGCACGGCACCTTCCTCGCGACCGACGATCCCGACACAATCATCTTCCGCCTGCACAACGGCGTGCTCGTCAACAACGCGCCCAATTTCAAGACGCCGCGCGTGCTCTCCTTCACCAGCCACGATCTGCCGGTCGAGCTGCCCAAAGTGGACAGCTTCCGCCATCGCGGCGGCATCAACGAGGAGCTGACCGTGCCCGAGCTGGTCCGCACCGGGCATAGCGGCAAGGTGACCCCGCAGGAACGCGCGCAGAGCCGCGCAGAGTTCCACTTCCGTATGGTGGAGGTGGCGATCATGTTCCTGCTGCCGATGCTGTCGGTGGCGCTGGCCGTGCCGCCCAAGCGCTCGTCCTCGGCGCTCGGCGTGTTCCTGTCGATCGTGATGATCGTGACCTATCACAAGATCAACCAATATGCCGCCGCCGTGGCCGCGCTGGGCAAGATCAACCCGATCCTCGCGCTATGGGTGCCCTTCGCGCTGTTCTCGCTGCTGATCTGGTGGATGTACCACACGCTGGCGCACAAGCCGGGCGGCCAGCCGATCGGCGCGCTGGAGCGCGTCGCCGCGCGGACGGGCAAGTTCGTCAAGCGCTGGACCAATTTCGGCCGCCGCCGCAGCCAGGTGACCGCCTGATGACGCCCGAGTTCCAGTTCTTCCCGTCCAGGACGCTCTCCTGGTACATGGCCAAGGCCTTCCTGATCCGCTCGGCCGCCGTGCTGGCGGCGCTGGTGATCGTGCTCCAGACGCTCGATCTGCTCGGCGAATCAGGGGATATCCTCGCCTATCAGGGCAATGGCGACGCGCAGTTGTGGCATTATGTGGCGCTGCGGCTGCCGCAGATCATCGCGCGCTTCCTGCCCTTCTCGGTGCTGCTGGGGACGCTCATCACGCTGGTGACGCTCAACCAGAACTCCGAGGTGATCGCGATGAAGGCGGGCGGCGTTTCCGCGCACCAGATTCTCGCCCCGCTGGTGATCGCCAGCATGGGCATCGCGGTGCTGTCCTTCACCTTCAACGAGCGCATCGTCACCCGCGCCACCGCGACGCTGAACGCGTGGCAGGACGTGAATTACGGCCCCGCCCCCAAGGGCCGCGGCATCCCCACCAACGTATGGGTGCGCGACGGGGACGACATCGTCCATGCCGATCAGGCGACCGGCCACGGCAACGGCGTCCACCTCACCGGCGTGACCGTCTATGATCGTGACGGCGGCGAGCTGCGCCGCATCTTCAAGGTGGCCTCCGCCGTCGCCAAGCCCGGCCCCAACGGCACGACCGCCGGCTGGACGGCCACCGACGTCACCATGTTCGACGTCGTCACCGGCACCGAGCGGAAATTCCCGACCTATGCGTTCGGCGCCCACGTCACGCCCGACCAGTTCACGCTGGCCGACATTTCCGCCGACGAGCGCTCGCTGTCGGATCTCGGCTCCGCCATCGACGATCTGAGCGAGGCCGGCCGTCCGACGGGGCCGCTGCGCACGGGCTGGTGGCATAAGATATCCGGCCCGCTTTCCTCGCTGCTGATGCCCTTGCTGGCGGGCGTGGCGGCGTTCGGCCTCGCGCGGTCGGGCGCGCTGTTCGTGCGCGCGGTGATCGGCATGGCGCTCGGCTTCGCCTATTTCGTGGCGGACAATTTCGCCGTCGCCATGGGCAATCTTGGCGCCTATCCGCCCTTCCTCGCGGCGTGGGCGCCTTTCCTCCTGTTCTTCCTCATCGGCGAGACGGTGCTGATCCGCACCGAGGAATGACCGGCGGCAGCCGCCTTGCGCGCTGCCATCCCCGTCACAAGCCTGCCCCAATCGCGCCGCATTGCCCGAGCATAGGGCCTGGCTGGGGAGTCGAGGCAAGCGCACGGCACAAGGACGTTGAGTAAGTGAGCACCACCACCATCCGCCGCAAAGGCTTCTGGTCCCAGTCGCATTATCTCGACCGGATGACCTTCAAGGATCTGGTGGTCGCCTACCTCCAGTATCCGGCGATCATCATCTATCTCGGCCTCGCCGCCGTCTCGATCGGCGCTTGGTTCTATCAGCCCGCCTCGATCGGCCGCTCGCTGCTGGCGATCGCGGTGTCGGTGCTGCTCTTCCCCGTGGTCTGGTATTTCCTGCATCGCTGGGTGCTGCATTCGCAGTGGATGTGGAAGGTGCCGTGGCTGGCTGGCACCTGGAAGCGCATCCATTACGATCACCACCAGGATCCGAACCATCTCGAGGTGCTGTTCGGCTCGCCGGCCAACGTCGTGCCGACCGTCGCTCTCGCGACCATTCCGGTCGGTTACGCGATCGGCGGCTTCGGCGGCGCTGCGGCGGCGTTCGCGACGGGCCTGATCCAGACCTGCGTGAACGAGTTCTTCCACTGCATCCAGCACCTCGCGTACAAGCCGAAGAACAAGTGGCTGTCGATGATTAAGCAGCGCCACATGGAGCATCATTTCCACGACGAGAACGGCAATTACGGCATCACCAACTATTGGTGGGACCATCTGGCCGGCACCTATTATGCCGGCGCGTCCGCCCGCAAGAAGAGCCCGACCGTCTTCAACCTCGGCTATACCGACGAGATCGCCGAGAAATACCCGAAGGTGCGCGATCTTTCGGGCGGCATCACCTCCACGGCCGAATTCCGCCGCCGCAACAAGGCCGGCTGAACAACAAACGCCTAGACACGCGCCCGTCATCGCCTAAGGCTCCGCCCCGAGAACGGGAAGCTAAGGGACTGACAATGGCGGGCGCGATCCAGATCATCGAGGCGAAGACGAAGGCCGAGAAAAAGCGCTACGTCGACGTCCAGTTCCGCCTCAATGCCGGCGACCCCGCCTGGATTCCGCCGCTCAAGGCCGAGGTGATGGGCCTCATCACGCCGGGCGAGAATCCCTGGTTCGGCCACGGCCATGGCAGCTTCTTCATCGCCACCCGCGACGGCCGCGACGTCGGCCGCATCTCCGCCCAGATCGACCATCTCTGGGCCGACATGCCCGAGAGCCAAGGCGGCGGCAAAGCCACCGGCAACTGGGGCATGTTCGAGGCGGAGGATGCCGAGGTCGGCGCGGCCCTCATCGCCCACGCCGAGGCGTGGCTGCGCAAGGAGGGCATGAACCGCGCCGTCGGCCCGATCTCCATCTCCATCTGGGACGAGCCCGGCCTTCTGGTGAAGGGGCACGACCATTCCCCCACCGTGATGATGGGCCACAACAAGGCCATCTACGAACAGTGGATCGAGGCCGCCGGCTACAAGGGGATCAAGGATCTCCACACCTATGAGCTGGACATCTCGAAGCAGTTTCCGCCGCTGATCCAGCGCATCGTGGCGTCGGGCGAGCGCAACCCGCGCATCACCATCCGCATGGTGGACAAGACCAAATTCGCGGAGGAAGCGGCGCTGGTGCTCTCGATCCTCAACGATGCCTGGTCGGACAACTGGGGCTTCGTGCCGCTGACCGACGACGAGATCGCCTATGCCGGCAAGAAGCTGAAGCCGATCGTCTTCAACGAGCTGATCCGCATCGCCGAGGTGGAGGGCGAGCCTGTCGCCTTCATGATGACGCTGCCGGACCTCAACGAGATGCAGGCGGACCTGAACGGCGAACTCTTCCCGTTCGGCTTCATCAAGCTGTTGTGGCGCCTCAATGGCGGCTTCTCGGGCAAGCCGCAGGTGCGGACGATGCGCGTGCCGCTGATGGGCGTGAAGAAGAAGCTCCAGGCGACGCGCCTCGCCTCGCAGCTCGCCTTCATGATGATCGAATATATCCGCCGCGATTCGGTCGCCAAGTTCGGCGCCTCGCGCGGCGAGATCGGCTGGATTCTGGAAGACAATCAGGGGATGGTCTCGATCGCGGAGGCGATCGACAGCCATATCAACCGCGTCTACCGCATCTACGACAAGGCGCTCTGAGCGGGTCGGGTCTTATTTGTCGAGGCTGTAGGCCGGGATCGTCGGCGCGATCGGATCGGTGCGGACATGCGCCGCGATCGCGCCCGCCATCACCAGCAGCACGGCAGGCACCACCAGCGCCCAGCGCGGCGCCCGCTCGCACCGCGCCAGCGGCCAGAAGGCCGCAGCCAGCACGAGCAGGAAGAGGGCGACCATCTCCGGCAGCCCCGCGCCGATGCCGAGGAAGGCGAGATGGGCCAGCGGCAGCAGCGGTGCGCTCACCGCCGCCGCGCCCGCGGCGACGACCATCCAGCCTGCGGCACGCGCGAGCGGCGCGTCCGCCCAGGCAACGATCATCGCGACGAGCGCCAGCACGAGCGCGGGAACGGCCAGCAGCCACGCCGCCAGCGGCGCCGCCACCTGCGCGCCCAACGCCCCCAGCAACAGCACGCCGATCAGCGCGAGCCAGCCGCCCCATAGCCCTTCCCCTGCACGAGGCGCGAACCACGCCGCCGCCATCCCCGCCAGCAAGCAGGGCAGCACCAGCCCGAGCCGCCCTCCCAGCACCAGATCGAGCAGCCCCAGCGCGAGGATGGGCAGCAGGCCCACCGCCCGATAGCTTGACCGTCGCAACAGGACCATGCCGCCCAGGACCGCCAGACCGGCCAGCACCGCCTGCGCCTCCAGCATAGGAAGGGCCGCCAGACGATCATAATAATTCGGGTGCCGGGCACTGCCGGAGAGCAGGTTCAGCGCGTTCAGGGCCAGCGTCGCGTGGCTCATGAGCCAGACCGGCAGCGCCAGCCCCTCACCGACGGATCGCAAGCTCAGCAGACCCGCCCGTCGAACGCCCAGCCCCGCCACGAACAGCGCCACCGCCGCGCCGATCAGCAGCCACCAGCCGGTCGCGATGCCATAATGGGCCATCCCCGCGCCGCCGATGTCGAAGAAGACGGCATCCGCGCTCCGCCCCGGCAGCGTCGGCGCGAAGGCGAGCGCGGAGACGATGCCCAGCGCCTGATCGCCCATGTCCTGCACGGATCGCGGATCGAGCCGATCGATCGTCGCGCGCGGCGAATGATAATATTGCGGCCGCCCCATGATGGCGAAGTTGAAGCCCGGCAGCCCCTTCTCGCGCACGAGCGTGAAATCCGTGTCGTTGGGCATCCGGCGATAGGCCATGACGGACAGCGAGTTGGCCACCGGATGCGCGATGCTCTTCGCGAACAGCGCCATCATCGCGCCGTTGGCAGCCCCCGTCTCGAACATGGTGGCGCGACCGCCGGCGCCCCGCGCCTCCAGATTCACCACCACGCCGACATGCGCCGCCACCCCGTCGCGAGGCCAGAAGTCCCGCGCGCCGGAGAGGCCGATCTCCTCGCCGTCGGTGAACAGCACGACCACGTCGCGCGCCGGCGCGCCCTTCGCCTTGATCGCGCGAAGGATCTCCAGCGCCGATGCGACGCCGATGCTGTCGTCGCCGCTGCCGGGCGAGCCCCAGACCGTGTCGTAATGCGCCATCAGGGCGACGGCGGGCAGCGTGCGATCCCGTCCCGGCAACACCGCGAGCAGGTTCACCACGTCGTTGGAGATCACCTCCGCGCCGGTCCAGCGGCGGAGCGTCTTCGCGCCACGCGGATCGATCAGATAGCGCCGCTCCTCCGGGCTCAGCCCGAGCGCGCGCAGGCGGGTGACGAGATGATCCCGCACCCGCGCATTGTCGGCGCTGCCGGTGGGATGCGGGCGCATCGCGATCGCATGGACGTCCGCCATCGCCCGCCCGGCCGAGAAGACCGTGGGCGGTGCCGACGCCGGGACGACGGACGGCGGCATCGCCGCCCGGAGGCCGATGAACAGCGTGACGAGGACTGCCAGCAGCAGCGCCCCGACCCGCACGACGCGCCCGCCCTCGCTCAGCGCAGCTCTACCCAGGCTGGCGCGTGATCGGACGCCTTCTCGCGTCCGCGCACATGCTTGTCGATATTGGCGTCCACCAGCCGGTCCGCCGCCTGCGGGGAGAGCAGCAGATGGTCGATGCGGAAGCCCGCGTCGCGCGCCCAGGCGCCGGCCTGATAGTCCCAGAAGCTGTACATCCGCGCGGGCTCGGGATGGCGGGCGCGGATCGCGTCGGTCCAGCCCTGATGGATCAGCGTGCGGAACGCCGCCCGGCTCTCCGGCTGCATCAGCGCGTCACTGGCCATGGCGCTGACCGAGAAGGTGTCGAGATCGGTCGGAATGACGTTGTAGTCGCCCGCCAGCACCACCGGCCGCTCCTCGGCCAGCAGCTCGCGCGCGTGGATCTGGAGGCGGCGCATCCAGTCGAGCTTGTAGTCGAACTTGGGGCCGGGCTGCGGATTGCCGTTGGGCAGGTAGATCGAGGCGACGACCACGCCGTCCACCTCCGCCTCGATATAGCGGCTCTGCACATCCTCGGGATCGCCCGGCAGCCCGCGCCGCCGCTCGGCCGGCAACTGCCCCCGCGCGAGCACCGCCACGCCGTTGAAGCCCTTCTGGCCATGCCAGACGACGCCATAGCCGGCATCCTCGATGGCGGATTGGGGGAATTTGTCGCCCTCGGCCTTCAGCTCCTGAAGGCAGGCGACGTCGGGCTTCGCCTCCTCCAGCCATTCGAGCAGGCGAGGCAGGCGGGCATTGATCCCGTTGACGTTGAATGTGGCGATACGCATCCGGGCATTCCTAGCCCGGTCACGCGCCCGCCGGAAGGGTCAGATCGAGAAGCTGGAACCGCAGCCGCAGCCGGAGGCCGCCTGCGGATTCTCGACGCGGAAGGCCGCGCCGCCGAGTGACTCCACATAATCGACGTGCGAGCCGCGCACGAGATCGAGGCTGACCGAATCCACCACCAGCGTCACGCCGTCACGGACGGCGGTGACATCATCCTCGGCCACCGTATCGGCGAGGCCGAAGACATATTGGAAACCGGCGCAGCCGCCGCCGTCCACCGACAGGCGCAGCATCGCGGGCTTGCCCTGCTTCGCGGCGATCGCGGCCACGCGCGCGGCGGCGGCGGCGGTCAGGTCGATCGGAGCCAGGTCGATGGCGGTCTGTTCGGTCATGGAAGCGAGATAGGAGCCCGAGGGCGTCGGATCAACGGGTCGATCAGTCGGCGTCGGGGTCTTCGGGGCCGCCCATCGCCATCTGCGGCTCGCCCTTGCGGGTCGGCGCGGTGCGGTTCTGGAGGGCGGTCAGGTAATCGGCGGTCTGGAGGAAGGGCATCGGGTTCACGGCGCGGCCGTCGATGCGGACTTCGTAATGGAGATGGCTGCCGGTCGAACGGCCGGTCGAACCCATCAGCGCGATCAGGTCGCCGCGATGCACGCGCTGGCCGTCATGCACGAGAATCTGCGAGAGATGGCCGTAGCGGGTCTCAAGGCCCTTGCCATGCTCGATCTGGACGAGGTTGCCATAGCCGCCGGCGCGCTCGGCGCGGCTGACGATGCCGTCGGCGGTCGCATAGACCGGGGTGCCGACCGGCGCCGCCATGTCGAGGCCCGGATGCATCGCCGCGGTGCCGCGGAACGGATCGGTGCGGACTCCGAAGGACGAGGTGTAGCGGAATTCCTTGACCGGCTTCTGGGAGGGGACAGAAACCAGGCCGCCATGGGGCACCGCGTCCATGCGCTTCCAGCTATCGAACAGCGAGCGGAACATGGGATCGGCCTTGGCGCCGAGCGTGGTGGTGGAGACGGCGTCGAAGGCGCCGACCGAAGCCGTGGCGGTCGCGGTCGCCGGATCGGCGGCCAGCGCCGGGCTCGCCGCCAGCACGCCCATCGCCAGTGCAGCGGTGGAAATGATTTTCACGGAGCGGCGAAGCGCGGGGAACCGAACGATGCCGGCCGCGTTGATGTCATGGTTGATTGTCAAGCTCACGATACGATCCACCTTGCACAGACCCCCGTCAGAGGGCCCCTCCCCCCGGCGCGTGGCGCTTCTTTTGTCTTGCCGCTGGTGGAATGCCCCTCCCGCAGTCCGGCTTTCAGGGGTGTGACCCGCTCAGCGGGTTGCCGCAAGTGTGCCGTAATAGTCCAGCGTCAAACCGGCCGCATGACGCGCTGAGTCGTTGAACGGCGGTTTCACAACCCCCAGAAAATGTTGCGCTATCAAGGCCTGCCAGTTTTCCGTTGGAATATGGCCGGCCGTTTCGCACCATGATTCGAACCATTTGGTCCCCGCCGCGACATGGCGGATCTCGTCGGCATAGATGCGCGTCAGGATGCGGGCGGAAGCGCTATCACCCGCCGCCTCGAACCGCGCGACGGTCGCCGGCGTGACGTCCAGACCGCGCGCCTCCAGCGCCATCGGCACCAGAGCGAGGCGGGCGGTGAGGTCGTCGCGCGTCTTCTCGGCCGTCTCCCACAGCCCGTCATGCGCGGGGTGGGCGCCATAGAAGCTGCCCATCGCGCGCAGCCGACGGTCGAGCAGCGCGAAATGCATCGCCTCGTCCGCGCCGACGCCGATCCAGTCGTCGACGAAATCGCGCGGCAATGCTGCGCCGAAACGCCCCGCACAATCGAAGGCGAGATCGATCGCGACATATTCGATGTGCGCGAGCGCGTGCAGCATGGCGATACGCGCACGCTCCGAACCGGCGCGGCCGCGCTTGGGCATCCGGTTGGGAGGCAACAGTTCCGGCTTCTCGGGGCGGGGCGGCCGGTCGGGCATGGCGACGTCGAAAACGTGCGCCAGCCGCCCCGAATGCCACGCCCGCGCCACCGCCCGCGCCGCCATCGCCTTCTCGCGTGGATCGGCGGTGAACAGCACCGCGCGGCACGCCTCCGCGATGCTGCGCGCGGCATTCACCCCCGAACGGCCGGCCTCGCTCATGCCCCCATTCACCGGCTGCCCAGCGCTTCCGCAGCGGCAAGCACCTGCTCGACATGGCCCGGCACCTTCACCTTGCGCCACAGCTTCGCGATGCGGCCGTCCGCGTCGATCAGGAAGGTCGCGCGGTCGATGCCCATATATTTGCGCCCATAGAGGCTCTTCTCGATCCAGGTGCCGAACGCCTCGCACACCGATCCGTCCTCGTCGCTGGCGAGGCTGACGGTGAGGTCATATTTCGTCGCGAACTTCCGGTGCTTGGCGGGCGGGTCTTTCGAGACGCCGAGCACCTGCACCCCCGCCAGCTCGAACGCCGCCTTCGCGGCGGAGAAATCCTGCGCCTCGCGCGTGCAGCCGGCGGTGTCGTCCTTGGGATAGAAATAGAGCACCAACGGCCGCCCGCGCAGGCTGGCCAGTGTCAGCGTGCCGCCGTCGGGCGTCGTCAGGGTGATGTCGGGGGCCATGTCGCCCGGCTGGAGGTCCATAGCCATCATTCTTCTCCCGCTTGGGCGGCGATGCGCCGCCAGGCTTCGCCGACGCTCTGCCGCGCGACATCGAGTGCCGCAAGCAGCGCCGCCCAGTCCGCCTGACCGCAGGCCTGCGCGATAGCCGCGCGCGCGGGGGCCGGAGGCTCCGCCGCGTTGGGCGACATCAGCCGCATCGCGACGAGGATGCGGGTGAGCAGATCATGCGCCGGCAGCAAGGCCGCGGGCAGCAACCCCGCCCCCGTCAGCCTGGCGATCGCTTCATCGAGCTGCGGCGCGAAGCCGGTGCGATGCTGGAGCTGGGTGACGTGGACGACGAACTCCAGATCGACCAACCCGCCGTCGAGCAGCTTGACGTCGAGCGGCCCGGCCGGCGGCTTGTGGCGGGCGATGTCGCCGCGCATCTTTACCGCGTCGGCGAGGAGGCGGGCGGCGTCCCGCTCGCCGCCGAGCGTATCGGCGATGATCCCGCCCAGCGCCGCGCGCGCCGCCTCCGAGCCGAACACCGGCCGGGCACGGGCGAGCGCCATATGCTCCCACGTCCACGCGCCCTCGCGCTGATAGCGGGCGAAGCTGTCGAGCGAGACGGCGAGCAGCCCCTGCCCGCCCGACGGCCTGAGTCGCGTATCCACCTCGTAGAGCGGCCCGGCGGGGGTCGCGACCGAGAGCGCTGCGGTGACGCGCTGGGCGAGGCGGTTGAAATATTGCGTGGCGCCGAGCGGCTTCGGCCCGTCCGATTCCGCCAGATGATCGCCGGTGAAGAGATAGACGATGTCGAGGTCCGACGCGTGGGTCAGCGCGCCCCCGCCGAAGCGGCCGAGCGCCAGCACGACAAGCTCGCCCTCGGGCACGCGGCCATGCGCCGCCTCGAACTCGGCCACGGTGGCGCTTGCCAGCGCTTCCAGCGCGGCTTCGGCGATGCGGGCATAGCCGCCCGCCACCTCCAGCGGATCGCTGCTGCCCGAAACGAGCTGCACGCCCTGCGCGAACCGCAGCTCGCCCACCGCGCGGCGCACGCGATCGAGCATCGCCTGATAATCCTCGTCGCCCGTGCGGGCGAAGCGCGCGGCCAGCGCCGGAACATCGGGCGGCGGGCGAAGCGCGGTGGCGTCGATCAGCCCGTCGATCAGCTCGGGGCGCCGCCCGAGCATCTCGGCCAGCGTCGGCGCGAGGCTGAGCACGTCGCCGACCAGCCGCGTGAGCTGCGGCCGCGCCTCCAGCAGGCGGAACAGGTTGATGGCCGACGGCAGCTTCGCCACCATCGCATCGAAACGGTTGAGCGCCGTCCCCGGATCGGGCGCGGCGCCGAGCGCCTCGACCAGCCCCGGCAGCACCGCCTCCAGCGCCGCCTGCGCCGCCGCCGAACGCAGTGCCCGCGCCCCGCCGCCGCGCCACTGGACGATCCGCGTGGCGGCTGCTTCGGCATCGGCGAAGCCCGCCTCCGACAGCGCCGCCAGCAGCGCGTCATGATCCGTCGGTAGCGCGCGATCCCCCGGCGGATCGAGCGAATCGTACAATGCCCCCACCTGCTCGACCGGCCCGCGCAGTATATCGAGCAACGCCGCCCCGTCCGCGCGGCCGTCGAGCCGGGCGACATTGTCGAGCGCCGCCGCGTCGCCCGGCAGGCTGTGCGTCTGGCGATCCTCGACCATCTGCAAGCGATGCTCGACGGTGCGGAACAGGCGATAGACATCGGCCAGCATCGCCGCGTCGGCCTGCTCGATCCGTCCGCCGTCCCCCAGCGCCGCCAGTGCGTCCAGCGTCGCGGGCACGCGCAGCGCCGGCTCGCGGCCGCCATGGATGAGCTGGTGGATCTGGGCGAAGAACTCGATCTCGCGGATGCCGCCGCGCCCGCGCTTCAGATCATAGCCGGGGCCGAAGCGCTGGCCGGCGTGATAATGGCTGCGGATGCGCCGCGAGAGCGCGCGCAGTTCCCCGATCGCGCCGAAATCCAGAGCGCGCCGCCACACGAAAGGGCGGATCGCGGCGAGGAAGCGCTCGCCCAGCGCGATATCCCCCGCCGCCGCCCGCGCGCGGATGAAGGCGGCGCGCTCCCACGGCAGCGCGCTCGATTCATAATAAGTGATCGCCGCCGCCTCGGGCAGCGCCAGCGGGGTGGCCTCCGGCGAGGGACGCAGGCGCAGGTCTATGCGGAAGACATGGCCGTCGCCGTCCAGCGTCTGCATCAGCTCGACCACGCGCCGCGCGATGCGGACGGCGGCTTCCACCGGCTCTTCCCGCGGGCGGCGGGGCAACGTCTCGGGATCGAAGATCAGGATCGGGTCGATGTCGGAGGAGTAGTTCAGCTCCTGGCTGCCATGCTTGCCGAGCGCCAGCGCCACGAAGCCCCGCGCCTCGACGCCCGGCGTGCGCTCCTCGATCGCCGCGCGGATGGCACGATCCAGCGCGCGGTCGGCGAAATCGGAGAGGCGCCGCGTCACCTCCTCCAGCGACAGCAGGCCCGAGAGATCGCCCACCGCCAGCGCCAGCGCCAGCCGCCGCCGCTCGCCGCGAAGCTGGGCGGCGACGGTCGCCTCGGCCTCCACCGGCGCCCCGGCCAGCGCCAGCGCGCCCGCGAGATCGCCCGCTTCTAGCGCCGCCACCACCGCGGGCTCCCGCCCGGCCATGCGGCGCAGGAAGGGGGCATGGGCTCGGGCACGCTCCAGCGCATCGCGAACGGCTGTGGCATTCATGTCGCTCATCCCGACGGGTTGCCGGGCCGCGGATCGACACGCAACCCCCTCATCGATCCGGCGTTATGCGATCATGATGAGGTTCGACGGAAAATCACAAGGCCAATCCGGGCGCCTGGCGGAACGGGCGCAGCCGGTGACGACGCCCCTCCAGCATCAGGGCATCCGCGACGCGCTGCGCGGGGCGTTCAACGGCACGCTCGACACGCCGGCGGATTTTCAGGCCCTGCTGTCGCAAATCCGCTGACGCGGCCTTTCACCTATCGATCGGAGGGGCCGTCGCGGCTCAGCTCGTCGACCTGATCCATGATCGTCTGGAGCGCGGTGGTGTTGCTGTCCGTCTTGTGGGTGCGGCGCGAAGGCAGCTTGCCTTCCGACAGCAGCGCCTCCAGCGCGACACGTCCCCGCGCGACACGGCTCTTGATCGTGCCGACCGCGCAGCCGCAGATCTCCGCCGCCTCCTCATAAGCGAAGCCGCCCGCGCCGACGAGGATCAGCGCCTCGCGCTGCGGCTGCGGCAGGTGCAGCAGCGCGCGCTGCATGTCGCCCAGCTCGACATGGCGATCCTGGCTGGCCGGCGCGGCCAGCAGCTTGGAGGCGGTGATCTCGTCCCACTCGCCCTTGAAGCGGGCACGGCGCATCTGGCTGAGGAACAGGTTGCGCAGGATGATGAAGGTCCAGGCGCGCATGTTGGTGCCCGCCTGGAAGCGCTGGCGCGCCGCCCATGCCTTGAGCAGCGTCTCCTGCACCAGATCGTCGGCCAGATCGCGATTGCCCGACAGCGAACGGCCGAAGGCGCGCAGATGCGGGATCACCTGCGCGAGCTGCTCCTTGAACTCGTTATCCGGCAACGGCGTGTGAACGGCCGGAGCCTCGACAGCCTCATCCTCATTCTTCGCCTCGGAAGGAACGGCCTTGCTCATCGCTCCCCCTTGCTCCCTGCCACGGACAATGGCTGCATCCTCCCGTTTGAGATAGTCCGGCGAATCCGCCTGCGCCAGTGGGCGCACCACTTTATCCATATTAGCGGTTGAGAATCAGCATGATGGCGAAGATCACGACGATCGCCGCCAGGGAAATCCCCAGCACATAGCGCACCACGTTGGCCTTCCGCCCGGCACGCGCCTCGGTGCCGGACAGATGCGGCCCACTCTGATCCATCGCGCATCTCCCGATCGTCACGCCCTGCCAACGGTCGGGTGATGCGAGCGGTTCCGTTCAGGCCGGAACCGTCGAGCTGTCGAAGAACAGCGCCTGCGCGATCGCCGCCTTCACCGTCGACCGCTGGAACGGCTTGGTGATGAGGAAGGTCGGCTCCGGCCGCTCGCCGGTGAGCAGGCGTTCGGGGAAGGCGGTGATGAAGATCACCGGCACCTCGAACTGGGCGAGGATGTCCTTCACCGCATCGATGCCCGAGCTGTCGTCGGCGAGCTGGATGTCCGCCAGCACCAGGCCGGGGCGCCGCGCCATCGCCTGCGTCACCGCCTCGTCGCGGGTCACCGCCACGCCGGTCACGCCATGGCCGAGATCGCGGACGATGGTTTCGAGGTCCATCGCGATGATCGGCTCATCCTCGATGATGAGCACGTCGGCATGGGTCTGCCGTTCGATCTCCGCCAGCGCATCGGCCACCAGCACCTCCACCTCCGCATCGCCGACACCGATCAGGAAGGCGGTGTCCTCGTTGGTGAATCCCTCCATCGCCGTCAGCAGCAGGGCCTGACGCGAGCGGGGGGTGATTCGGGCGAGGCGCGCCTGCGCGATCACCTCGGGCGTGCTGCCCTCCTGCCCGCCGTCCACGCCGGTCCCGACCGTGCTCGAGGACCAGATCGCCTGAAACGTCTTGTAGAGCCCGAGTCGCGGATCGACATCGCGGGGGAACTCTTCCGGGTCCGCAACGATCGCCTCCAGCGCCGCGCGGACATAGGCGTCACCCTGTTTCTGGGTTCCCGTGAGCGCCCGCGCATAGCGGCGCAGGAACGGGAGGTGAGGCGCAAGTTCCTGTCCAAGCGACATATTTCTATCCAACTCCTGTGCGAAATCCTCTTCGACCGGAGATGGGTCGACATCATGCGATGCCTCGCTTCCCCCGGCCGGCCCCTCCCGATATCGTAAGGAACCGTTCAGCGAGGAACCATCCTGCGACTTTTTTGTTTCCACGGCCACGAGAGGATTTTATCGCGTGATCCGATGGAGCGACTATTCGCCCCGTCGTCGACGCGTCACTGTGGATAGAGGCGCACACCATGCTGCGATCGACAGGGGATAGGGCGAGTTGGCGTTGAGCGACGACAAGAAGACCAACAAGGGCCAGGGCATCGCCCCGACATCGTCCTCCTCCCGCCGGTCCGGCTCTGAACGGGCGGGTTCGGATCGGGATGTGGGCCACGCCCTTCGCTCCGTCTATGCAAGGACCGTGAGCGAGGATATTCCGGCCGAGTTGCTCGATCTCCTGGGCAAGCTCAGCTAGCGGGGGCACCGCTGCATACCACCTCCCGTTCGACACTGCCGCCGCCGTCGCCGGCTGTTCGTCTGTTCACGCGGCTGTCGACCAGTCTCAAGATTCTGATCGTCCTGTCTCTGGCGCTGCTGCCGCTGGGCATGATCGCATCGCTGGCATCGCTGGAAACCGCCAAGGCCAATCGCGCCAACCGGGAGGCCGCCGCCCGGCTTCTCGTCACCGACAGCGCCGAGCGCTTCAATCTCACCGTCGACCGGGTCACGTCGATCCTCCACGCCGCCCAGCGACGGGGGCCTGAAGGATGCCGCCGCGCGATCGCCGCGATCGGCGCGGGCTCGGCGGCGGCCGTGTTCGACGGCACCGGCCGCCTCGTCTGCTCCTCGCGCCCGCTCACCGCCAGCCTGCCGCTCCGCCGCACCGACACCACCCCGATCGTCCTGATCGACGGGGAGGACGAGACCGTCCGCGTCATCGCCAGCTCGAGCGAGACGCCGGGCTGGGCGATGGCCGAGCTGCCGCGCGATCTCCTCGCCGAGGCAGCCCACCCGCACGCGCTCGACGGCAGCTATTCGCTCCGCCTCTCCGATACCGTCGGGCAGCAGATCAACGTCGCCACGATGCAGACCGTGCCGCTCGGCCGCGATGTGCTGGCGGACCTTCCCATCGCAGGCGGCCAACTCCGCCTGTCGATGACGGTGGCGACCGCGCCGCTCAGCGCCAACGAGATTCTGTTGACGCTGTTGCCGATCCTGATGTGGGTGGCGGGCGCCGCGATCGGCTGGCTTGTGGTGGACCGGCTGATCCTGCGCCCCCTCGCCTCGATGCAGGACGCGATCGAGCGATACCGCATCAGCGGCCGCTTCGAGATGCCGCCGCTCACCACGCCGGCCTTCGAAATCCGCACGCTGGGCCGCGCCTTCCTGCGCGCCGCCATGACCATCTCGCGCCACGAGGCAGAGCTGGAGGACGGCCTCGCCCGGCAGACGCGCCTCACCCGCGAGGTGCATCACCGGGTGAAGAACAATCTCCAGGTGATCGCCAGCCTGCTCAACATCCACGCCCGCAGCGCCGAGACGCCCGAGGCGATCGACGCCTTCGCCACCATCCAGCGCCGTGTCGACGCGCTGGCGATCGTCCACCGCAGCCATTTCGCGGAGCTGGAGGTCAACCACGGCATCGCCCTGCGCCCGATGATCGGGGAACTGGCCTCCAATCTGCGCGCCTCCATCCCCGCCGGTATGCCGTCGCCCACCGTGACGCTCGATCTCGCGCAGGCCTGTGCCCATCAGGATGTCGCCGTCTCGGTGGCTTTCCTGCTCGTCGAGCTGATCGAAACGGCGATGATGCGCGTGCCGGGCACCAGCATCGCCATCTCGCTCGACGAGGTGGAGGATCAGCCCGAGCGCGCCCGGCTGACCGCGCGATCCCCCGCCCTGCGCCGCGACGCCGCCCCGGTGGACCCGCATTTCGAGCAGTTCGAGCGCGTGATCGGCGGCCTCGCCCGCCAGCTCCGCTCGCCTCTGGAGCGAGACGAGGGCATCGGCATCGTCGCGATCGAGATCATGGTGATGCCCGATCCGAACCTTCGTTGACGCTACGGCACGGCGGCTCCCCCGCTTCGAATAAATTTGGGGGAGCCGGGAACCAGCGCCGCGCCTGGCCGTTTTGCACCCCGGATAGCGACCTTTTGCCCCCCCGCTCTCGCTATCCGCACATGAAATGGACCCGGTCACGCCGCCCTCCCCCCGGCTGCATGGCCGGGTCCAAATTCTTTGAGATCAAGGGCTTGGCCGTCGCTTCCGGCGATAGGACGGAACCATAACGCGACGCCCCGCATTGTCTTCCCAACGGAACCCAGACTTCCGTGCATGAGAAGGAGTGGGAACTTGGTTCGCAAGCTCATCGGCGCCGGGCTCATCTCGGCCGCACTGCTCGTCACCGCGTGCAACACGATCCACGGGGCGGGCAAGGATGTCTCCTCGGCCGGCAACGCGGTCGCCAATGCGGCGGACAACGCGAAATAGGCAGCGCTTCGGCAGGCAGCAGGCAGGGCGTCGCCGAGGGATTTCGGCGGCGCCCTTTTTGCGCTCAGGCGGTGGCGCCCTCCGCCTCCCGCGCGCGCTTGCGCTCGGTGAACCAGATCGCGATCAGCGCCAGCTCATAAAGCAGGCAGAGCGGCACCGCGAGCAGCAGCATCGACACCGCGTCCGGCGGGCTCAGCACCGCCGCCAGCGCGAACGAGCCGACGTAGGAATAGCGCCGCCCCTTCACGAGTTGCTTGCGGCTGACGATCCCGGTCCGTTCGAGCAGCATCAGCAGCACCGGCAGCAGGAAAGCCACGCCGAAACCGAACATGAACTTGGTGACGAAACCCAGATAATTGCCGATGGCGGGCAGCGCTTCCTGCTGCACGCCTCCGATATTGCCCTGGAAGCCGAGCAGGAAGTGCAGCGCCAGCGGCATCGCGATGAAATAGGCCATCGCCGCTCCCGACAGGAACAGCACCGGCGTCAGCAGCAGGAACGGGCGCAGCGCCCGCTTCTCCTTGGCGTAGAGCCCCGGCGCGATGAAGCGCCAGAGCTGGTTCGCCACCACCGGAAAGCTCAGCATGATCGCCGAGAAGAAGGCCACCTTCATCTGTGCGAAGAAGGCCTCGAACACGTCAGTGTAGATCAGCTTCCCCTGCCCCGCGTGCAGCAGCGGCTGGACGAGGAAGGCGAAGATCGGCTTGGCGAAATAGAGGCAGACGAGGAACGCCGCGCCCAGCGCGAGGAAGCTCCAGATCAACCGCTTGCGCAGCTCGATGAGGTGATCCAGCAGCGGCGCGCGCGTGTCTTCGAGTTCGTCTTCGACGTCGGCCATCGTCTTCAGCCCTGGCGTTGCGCGTCGGCGGGCGTCGCGATGGGGGGTGTGGGGTCGGCGGTTTCCGGGGCCGGAGCCGGAGCGGACGGAGCCTCCAGCGGCAGCATCTGCGGCTGGGCCGTGGTCGCCGGCTCGGGCGTGCTGTTGGCGGAGCCGATCAGATCGGAATGCTCGCGCATGATCCGCTCATTCTCCGCCTTCCATTTCTTCTCCATCTCCTGAAGCTCGGACTCGCGGATCATGTCGTCGATCGCGCCGCGGAAATGGCGGGCCATGGTGCGGCCACGGCCGACCCATTGCCCCACCACCCGCATCACGCGCGGCAGATCCTTCGGCCCGATCAGCACGATCGCGACCAGCGCCACGATCAGCATCTCGGAGGGCGCGATATCGAACATCGGCGCTGCGCTTCGTCAGTCGATGGCGCTCAGTTCCGCGGCCGGTCTTCCGGCATCGGCTGAAGATCGCGGTCGGCGTTCGGCTCCAGCGGGGCCTGCGCCTGAAGGCGCTGCGCCGGCTTGGGCTGATCGTCGTCCTCGTCGGCCATGCCTTTCTTGAAGCTCTTCAGCCCCTTGGCGACATCGCCCATCATCGAGGGAAAACGGCCGCCGCCAAACAGCACGATCGCGATGATCCCGAGGATGATCCAGTGAATTGGCGAACCGAAACCCATGACACTTTCTCCTAAGTCTTATCTATCTAGCCCTCATCGTCGCCGCTTTCCACCTCGACGTTGAGCATCGCCTCATCAATCGGATCGAGCAGGCCGGCGGCGCGCAGATCGTCGATGCCGGGCAGGTCGCGGCGGCTGGTGAGGCCGAAATGGGTGAGGAAGGCGGGCGTGGTGGCGTAAATGAGCGGCCGGCCGGGCACTTCGCGGCGACCGGCGGGGCGCACCCAGCCTGCCTCCATCAGCACGTCCAACGTACCCTTGGAGATCTGGACACCACGAATGGCCTCGATCTCCGCACGGCTGACCGGCTCGTGATAGGCGATGATGGCGAGCGTCTCGATCGCCGCGCGGCTGAGCTTGCGCGGCTCCTCGCGGGTGCGGCGGAGGATGTGGGCGAGGTCCGGCGCGGTCTGGAAATGCCAGCGCCCGCCGCGCTCGACCGGGTGGATGCCGCGCGGCGCATAGCTTTCCGCCAGCGCGCGCAACCCTTCGGCGACATCGACGCCATCCCCCGCCGCCGCCTTGATCTCGGCCAGCGTCATCGGCGCCTCGGCGGCGAACAGCACGGCCTCGACGGCCCGCTCGTCATGCCCCGGCGGGTTCACGCCGCGCGGACCCAGAGCGTGTCGAAGGCGCTCTCCTGCTTCAGCTCCAGTCGGCCCTGCTTGGCCAGCTCGAGCATCGCGAGGAAGCTCGATGCGCGCGACGAGCGCGCCAGCGACGGATCGGCGGTGGCGGGCAGGAAGCGTTCCAGCGTCGTCCAGTCGAGCGCCTGCCCCAGCATCGCCTCGACACGCTGGAGCGCCGCCTCCAGCGTCATCACCGGGCGGCGCGAGACGACGTGCATCACCGGCCGGTTGCGCGCGGTGATGGCGCCGTAAGCGGCGATCAGATCGAACAGGTCCGCCTGCCATGCCGCCTTGCGCACCACCCTCAGCCCCTCGGGCGCGCCGCGCGGGAAGACGTCGCGGCCAAGCCTGTCGCGCCCCATCAGCCGCGCGCCCGCCTCGCGCATCGCGTCGAGCCGCTGGAGGCGCAGTTGCAGGCGCAGCGCCAGTTCCTCGGGGCTGGGCTCCACCTCGGGATCGCGGGGCAGAAGCAGGCCGGATTTCAGATAGGCCAGCCACGCCGCCATCACGAGATAATCGGCGGCGATCTCCAGCTTGAGCGCCTTCGCGCCCTCGATGAAGGCGAGATATTGCTCGACCAGCGCAAGGATCGACAGCTCGCGCAGATCGACCTTCTGCTGCCGGGCCAGCGCCAGCAGCAGGTCGAGCGGCCCCTCCCACCCGTCGATATCGATGGTGAGCCTATCCCCCGTCTCATCCATCGGATGAGCCTAGCAAAGCGTCAGGCGAGCGCCAGCAGCGAATCGCGCCGGGCGGCGAGTTCCTCGAAGCTTTCGGACGGAGCCTGCGTCGCCACCGTCGCCATCGCGCGCTGGAGGCGATCATGGCTGACCGCCGCGATCGGCCCGAGCGCGCCAGCCACTGCTTCCATCTCGGCCATGTCGCCCGAGCAATGGAGCGCGATATCGCATCCCGCCGCGATCACGCCCGCCGCCCGCTCGGCAAAGCCGCCGGAGAGCGCGTGCATCCCGAGATCGTCGGACATCAGCAGCCCGTCGAAGCCGATCCGCCCCCGGATGATCTCGCCGATCACCACGGGCGAGAGGCTGGCGCAACGTTCCTTGTCCCACGCGGTGTAGACGACGTGCGCGGTCATCCCCATGGCTGCGTCCCGCAAGCCGACGAACGGCGCGACATCCTCCGCCAGCTCCGCCTCTGGCGCCTCGACGACGGGAAGCTCCTTATGGCTGTCCGCCATGGCGCGGCCGTGGCCGGGCATATGCTTGACGACGCCGACCACCCCGCCCTCGCGCAGTCCGTCGATCACCAGCCGGCCGAGCGCCGACACCTGCATCGGATCGGAACCGAGCGCCCGATCGCCGATGATCGCGTCCGCATCGGGGCGGCGCACGTCGAGCAGCGGCAGGCAATCGACATTGACGCCCACCTCGCGGAGCATCGTCGCGATCGCCTTGGCGTTGAGCCGCGCCGCCTCCATCGCGGAGACGGGCGCCTTCTCATAGAGTCTGGCGAAGGGTTCGGCGGCGGGCAGCTTCGGCCACTCGGGCGGCCCCATGCGCTGCACCCGGCCGCCTTCCTGATCGATCAGGATCGGCACGTCGTCGCGACCCGAGAGCGAGCGGAGTTCGTCCGTCAATGCCTTCATCTGCGCCCGATCGGTGCAGTTGCGTCTGAAGAGGATGAACCCCGCCGGCTCCACCGAGCGGAAGAAAGCCCGCTCGGCCTCGCCGAGCGCCGGGCCGGCGAGGCCGAAGAACGCTGGTATCATAAGAGTGAGGCGGTAAGCCTCACCCCACCACGACGCAAGCCTCGCCCGCGATCTTGAGCTTCGAGCAGATCGACGAGGCCTGACCGCCCGCCGACGCGCGGAGGCGATAGACCGTCTTGCCGTTCGACGTGACCGGCACGATCGACTTGCCGAGCGCGCCCAGATAGCCGAAGCGGCCCGAGAGCGACTTCCACGCCTCGTTCGCCTTGGCCTCGCTGGAGAAGGCACCGAGCTGGATTTGCGCGCCACCGGATGACGGGGCCGCAGCCTTCTCCTCCTTCGCGGGCTTCGGCGGCGTAGCCTTGGCCACTTCCGGCTTAGCGACCGGTGCCGGAGCGGGCTTGGACGCCGGCAACGGAACCGTCTTCACGGGCGTCGGCGCAGGCACGGCCTTGGCGATCTCGGCCGGCTTGGCCGGGGCCGGAGCAGCCGCCTGCTGCGGGGCGGGCTTCCCGGTGTCGCGGGCGATCGGGGCTTCGGGGATCGCCGAGAGGTCGATCTTGCCGTCCGGGTCCGCGCCTTCGCTGGCGGCGTAGCTGCTGTCGCCCTGCCCCTTCACGTCCATGCCGCCGGGCTCGGTCGGCTTGACCTTGTAGGCGCCGGGCTGCGCCGCGATCAGCGTCGGGTCGCCCTTCGCGCCCGCCGAACCGTCCGCGCGCTGCTTGAGCCAATAGACGCCGCCGACGATCAGGCCGAGCGCGACCAGCGCCACCACCAGACCGGCTACCAGCCGACCCGCGGATACCCCCTCGTCGCCGCCCTCGTCTTCGACAGGCTCAAGCCACGGCAGACGATCCTCATCCGCCGCTCCGCCCATGCCACGCCCCAGATCGGACATTCGCTTACATCTCCTCGGCCGCGGCGACCCCCATGATCGCCAGCCCATTGCGGACAATCTGCCCCAAGCCTTCGGCGAGGGAAAGCCGCGCGCGGGTGATTTCAGGGTCGTCCTGAACCAAAAAGCGACGATCCGGGCGATCGTTGCCGCGGTTCCACAGCGCATGGAAGGCCGCCGCCAGATCATAGAGATAGAAGGCGACGCGGTGCGGCTCGCGGGTGTTGGCCGCCTGCTCGACGATGCGGGGGAACTGGGCGGCGAGCTTGACCAGCTCCAGCTCCTCGCTGTCGAGCAGCGTGATGTCGGACGCGCCGTCCGCCAGCCCCATCTCCTTCGCCTTGCGCTGCACCGAGCGGACGCGGGCATGGGCGTACTGGACGTAGAAGACCGGGTTATCCTTCGACGCCTCGACCACCTTGGCGAAGTCGAAATCCATCTGCGCGTCGGCCTTGCGGCTGAGCATGGTGAAGCGGACCACGTCACGGCCCACTTCGTTCACCACATCGGCCAGCGTCACGAAGGTGCCGGCGCGCTTGGACATCTTCACCGGCTCGCCGTTGCGCAGCAGCTTGACCATCTGGACGAGCTTCACGTCGAAGCGCTTGCCGCCGGTCAGCGCCGAGACGGCCGCCTGGATGCGCTTGACGGTGCCGGCATGGTCGGCGCCCCAGATGTCGATCAGCTCGTCCGCTTGCGACGCCTTCTGCGCATGATAAGCGAGGTCGGTGCCGAAATAGGTGAGCCCGCCATCGGACTTGCGCACCGGGCGATCCTGATCGTCGCCGAACTCGGTCGCCTTGAAGAGCGTCATCTCGGTCGGCTCCCAATCGTCGGGCAGTTCGCCCTTGGGAGCTTCCAGCACGCCTTCGTAGAGCAGGCCCTTGCCGCGCAGTTCCGCGAAGGCCGCCTCGACCTTGCCCGCATCCTGCACCGCCGCCTCGGAGGCGAACACGTCATGATGGATGCCGAGCAGCGACAGGTCCGCCCGGATCATGTCCATCATCGCGGCCACCGCCCTGGTGCGGAACAGCGTGAGCCATTCGCTTTCGGGCGCATCGACATATTGGGTGCCGAACTCGGCGGCGAAAGCGATGCCCACCGGCTTCAGATAGTCGCCCGGATAGAAGCCCTCGGGGATTTCGCCGATATCCTCGCCGAGCGCCTCGCGGTAACGCAGGTGCGCCGAGCGGGCGAGCGTCTGCACCTGCGCGCCAGCATCGTTGATATAATATTCGCGCGTCACCGGATGGCCGACGAAGGCGAGCAGGCTGGCGAGCGCATCGCCCACCACCGCGCCCCGGCAATGGCCCATGTGCATCGGCCCGGTCGGGTTGGCCGAGACATATTCGACGTTGACGCGATGGCCGTTGCCGGCGGTCGAGCGACCATAGTCGCCGCCCTCGCCGAGGATGGTCGCCAGTTCCTCATGCCACACCTCGTCGGCGAGGCGCAGATTGAGGAAGCCGGGGCCGGCGATCTCGACGGCGGTGACGCCCTCCACCTGCTCCAGCTTCGGCGCGAGCAGCCCCGCCAGCGCGCGCGGATTGCTGCCCGCCGGCTTGGCGAGCACCATCGCGGCGTTGGTGGCGAGATCGCCATGGCTCGGATCGCGCGGCGGCTCGATGGTGATGGCGCGTCGCGACAGGCCGGCGGGGATGGCCCCCTCGGCTTCGAGGCTGTCGAGAATGCGGCCGATCTCCTCGGCGAAGCGATTATAGAGCGTCACGGGCGTCCGGTTCTGTTGATGGAGTGAGCCCGCGCCCTTAGCGCGGCCGGGCCGCCGGGGCAAATCGGAGGCCGTCAGCGATATTCGTGGCTGACGTCCCGCTTCAGGCCGTGCAGCCGCACCACGCGCCCGCCTGCGCAGATCGGCGCGCCCATCAGCCGCATCCAGCGATGCTCGCCGCCGATGGTGCGGATTTCGGCATCCAGCGTGAAGCCGCGACGATGCTTGATGGCATAGGCGCGCAGCCGCTCCATCGCCGCGCGCGAACCCTCGCCATAGAGCGCCACGATCTCCGGGCGGGACAGCACGGCGTCGCGCGGCAGGCCGAACAGATCGAACACCTCCGCCGACCAGGTGAGGCTGTTGTCGACGAGATCGCATTGCCACAGGCCGATGCCCTGATCGGCCGGAAGGCGCGCATCGGCCGGGAAAGGCACAGGCTCCGGCAGCAGGAGCCCCTCGCCATCGCCGACGAAGCCCAGCTCGAAGCGCTGCCCACGTTCGAACAGCGGCCAGCTATGATCGAGTTGCAAGGGCCGTGCGGGCGTCACGATGGCAACCTCCCCGCCATGGTGAGACTTCTACCAAAGTCGATATTAACAACTGGTGAGGCGCTCCGCCACGGCGATCAGAAGCCCTCCGGCAAATCCACCGGGCCGACCACCTCCTTGTGCCGCGCGATGGCGTAGCGATCGGTCATGCCGGCGATGAAGTCGGCGATATGGCGGGTCCGCTGCGGCTCCGCTTCGGGAAGCGCGGCGCGCCACTCATCCGGCAGCAGCGACGGGTCCGCCGCGTAAGCCGCGAACAGGCGCGAGAGCAGCCCGCGCGCCACCTCGGCGGCCGCGAGCTGCGAGGGGCTGTGATAGAGCGTCGAGTACATGAAGCGCTTGAGCGTGCGCTCGGCCTGCGCCATCTCGGGCGAGAAGCCGACGAGCTGGCGGCCGGCGGCGCGGACATCGTCCACCGTCTCGACGCCGGCCTCGGCGATGCGGCGGCGGCTCTCCTCGATCACGTCGTTGACCATCACGCCGATCTGGTCGCGCACCAGCTCCGGCCGGAGCTTCGCGAGCGGAACGTCCGCATGGCGATCGCACACCGCCCGCCAGCGCGACGCCACCAGCGGCACCCCGCACAGCGCGTCGAGATCGAGGATGCCCGCGCGCAGGCCGTCGTCGATGTCGTGATTGTCATAGGCGATGTCGTCGGCGATCGCCGCGACCTGCGCCTCCAGCGAGGCCCATTGGCCGAGTTCGAGCGGATAGTCCGCGTCCGCCTCGGCCAAGGCCCAGCTCGGGTGACGGACCGGGCCGTTATGCTTGGCGAGGCCCTCCAGCATGTCCCAGCTCAGATTGAGGCCCGGCCAGCGCGGATAAGGGCTTTCGAGCCTGGTAAGGATACGCAGCGTGTGGGCGTTGTGATCGAAGCCGCCCGCCGGCATCGTGGCCGCCTTCAGCGCATCCTCGCCGGCATGGCCGAAGGGCGGATGGCCGATATCGTGCGCAAGGCAGAGCGCCTCGGTCAGATCCTCGTTCAATCCGAGCTGACGCGCGATCGTCCGCCCGATCTGCGCCACTTCGAGGCTGTGGGTGAGCCGCACGCGGAAATGATCGCCGTCGGGCGCGACGAACACCTGCGTCTTGTGGCGCAGCCGCCGGAAGGCGATGGCGTGGACGATGCGATCCCGATCGCGCTGGAAGGCGTCGCGCGGACCGCGCGTCTCGCCGCCGGGCTCGGCATGACGGCGGCCCCTGCTCCTTGCCGGGTCCGCCGCCTGGGGAGCCGTCCACCTCATTTGCCGTTGCCGACCTTCTCGACCTTCTGGCCCTTGCTGGTCTTGACGACGAAGCCGGAGAGGCCCTTGCCCGACATCTTGTTGACGAAGGCCTGCGCCTCCGCCTCGTCCTTGAACGGGCCGACCATCAGGCGGTGCGTCGCGCGCAGCGGCGTGGTGGAAGGCGACTTGCCCTTCATCAGCTCGGGCGCCTTCTTCTTCACGCCCGCCCAGGCCTTGTCCATGTCCGCCTTGTTCGCGCCGCCCGCCACCTGGACGTAGATGCGGCTGCCCTTGGCGGAAGCCTTGGTGTCGTCCTCGTCGTCCGATGCCTTGCCCTTATGGGCGGCCGTGGCCTTCCTGCCCTTGGCGCTGCTGTCGTCGGCGTCGTCGGACGCGGCCTTGCCGCCCTTCTTCGCGGTGGTCTTGTCGTCGTCGGCGGGCTTGCACACCGTCCTGGTGACGCTGTGGCTCTTGCCATGGCGCCCCTTCACCATGGACTTCACCGACCTGCAATCCTCGTCCGCGTTCGCGGATTTGGTGCTGCGCGACGAGGCCTTGGCGGTGGCGCTGTCGTCCGTGTCGCGAGGCTTGCAGACCTGTTTGGTGGTCGCCTTCCCGTGGCGCCCCTTGGCGCGCACGCGCACCGTGGTGCAGTCCTCATCGGCGTGCGACGCGGACTTGCCCGCCGAGGCCTTGGACGGCGCGGCATCGTCGTCCGCGCGCGGCTTGCAGACCGTTTTGGTCGTGGCCTTGCCCTTGTGGTGATGACGCCCCTTCGCGGTCGTCTTCACGGTCGTGCAATCCTCGTCGGCGCGCGAGCCCGACTTGCCGGCCGACTTCGCCGACGCGCCGTCGTCGCTGCGGGCCTTGCACACCGTCTTCGTGACGGTGTGGCCCTTGTGGTGACGGCTGCCCTTCGATGTCGTCCTGACCGTGGTGCAATCCTCATCGGCTTTGCCGCGGCTGGACGAGGCGCTCCCGGACGATTTCGAACCCGATGCCTTGCAGACCAGCCTGGTCGTCGCCCGCTTGCCCCGGTGATGGCGCGTGGCGCGGACGGCCGGCACCTTCACGCGGGTGCAATCCTCCTCGTCGCTCGCGGACGAGGCGCGGCGGGCGCTGCTGTCGCCATGATAGACCGGCGTGCCGACCGTGCGGCGATCGGCGGCGACATGCGGCAGGTCATAATGGCCGGTCGCCGCCGGGCTCGGCATCCCGATGTCCACCTGCGGCGGCGTGAGGGCAGTTGCCGGCGCGGTCGCGGGCGGCAGCGTCGTGGTGTGGACGGGCGCCAGCGCCGGCGCATTGGCGAGATCGCTCGACTGCGACGCCACGATCGTGCCCGGCGTCGCCGGCTTGATCGGCGCGAGGTCGCTGCGGGGCGCCGTGGCCGTTGAACCCGCATAAGTGGGCGGCGCGCCGATATTGGCGAGCTGCGTCGGCGTGTAGTTGTGGCCGGCCGCCGGCATCTCGCCGAAATGCACGGCCTTCGCCTTCGCCGTCGGCGAAAGCGTGCCGAGGCGCACGAGGAAAGGCTGCAACATGTCCGCCTGCTGCGGCATCATGATGTGGGTGATGTCGCTGGCGCCCTTGGCGTCGCCGGTCATCGCCAGCACGAAGGTCTTGTCGCGCCAGCCCGCGATGTCGCGCTGGCGGAGCAGCGGATCGAGCGTGGCGAGCGCCGCCGCCTGATCGCCCGAAATGCCCTGCGACAGCGCAAGACGGCGGCGCGCGGTGGCGTCCGTCGGATGCGCGGTCAGCGCCGTCGCATAATCGCGCTGCGCCTTTCTGAAATCGCCGGTCAGATCGTAAGCGAGGCCGCGATCCACCGCGAAATCGGCTTCCGGCACGCCGAGCCGGCTCGCCTCGCCGAACAGGCGGAGCGCCTCCTGCGGCTTTTCGAGCTGCACCAGTGCCGAGCCGAGGCCCGCCTTCACCCGCCCGTCGCGCGGGGAGATCTCCTGCGCGCGGCCGAAGAAGCCCACCGCCGCATTCGCATCGCCGAGCACCAGCGCATTATGGCCGGCGACGGTCAGCGCCTCGAGATTGTTGGGCTCGGTCGCCAGCGTGCGCAGCGCGCGGGCGAGCAGTTCGCTCGGGTCTTCATTCTGTTGCGCGACAGGCGTGGGCGTGGGCGCTTGCGCCAGCACGATGGGCGTCGCCGCGAAAAGCAGAACGGGAAGCATGAACCGGCGCAGCGCACCGGACGAAGGCAGGATCGGCATGGCTCATGGCTTTGGGCGAGGACGGCGGCGCGCGCAAGGGGCTCCGGCCCGCTTCACGGCGGGCACGCTTCCGCGCGCGGCGATCCGATGCTCCGGCGGCCCCACGGAAAAGGGCGCCGGAACCTTGCGGCCCGGCGCCCTCGCCATCCCCGCAGAGGGGGAATTACTGGTTGTTCTGGCGGTTCAGGAAGCCCGGCAGATCGTTCGAGTCCCGGCGCTCGCTCGGGCGATCCTCGTCCACCTGCGCCTTGGCCGCGCCGCGGGCGATGGACGACATGCGCTCGAACAGCGTGCCGCCGCTGCCGCCCGTGCCCGTGGTGCGCGCGGTGCGGGTCGGCTCGATATCGGCACCGGAGCTGAGCCAGCGACGACCGGCAGGCGTCTCCTCGGCTTCGGCGGCGGCCGGGTGCTCCGGCTGCGGCTCCTCGGCCTGCGGGGTCAGCATGGTCTCGCTGCCGAGCAGCAGCTCGTCCTCGGCCGGCTCCGGCTGCGGCTCGGGAGCCGGAGCAGCGGCGGCCGGCGCCTCGACCGGGGCGGGAGCGGCCACCGGCGGCGGCGCCACCGGAGCAGCCTCGACGCGCGGCTTGGCGGACGGGAAGCTGAACACCTTGGCAGGCTCGGCATGGGCGCCGGCCTCGGCCTCGATGCCGGTCGCGACGACCGACACGCGGATCTTGCCGTCGAGATCGTTGTTGAACGCCGAACCCCAGATGATGTTCGCGTCGGGATCGACCAGCTCGCGGATATGGTTGGCGGCCTCGTCGACCTCCATCAGGCGCATGTCCTCGCCGCCGGTGATCGAGACGATGACGCCCTTGGCGCCCTTCATCGACACACCGTCGAGCAGCGGGTTGGCGATCGCCTTCTCGGCCGCCTCGATGGCGCGGTTGTCGCCCGAGGCTTCGCCCGTGCCCATCATCGCCTTGCCCATCTCGCCCATCACCGAGCGGACGTCGGCGAAGTCGAGGTTGATGAGGCCGGGCATGACCATCAGGTCGGTGATGCCGCGCACGCCCTGCTGGAGCACCTCGTCCGCCATCTTGAACGCTTCCTTGAAGGTCGTGTTCGGGTTGGCGATCAGGAACAGGTTCTGGTTCGGGATGACGATCAGCGTATCGACGTGCTTCTGAAGCTCCTCGATGCCGCTATCGGCCGAACGCATCCGGCGGCTGCCCTCGAACGAGAAGGGCTTGGTGACGACGCCGACGGTCAGGATGCCGCGATCCCGCGCCGCCTTGGCGATGACCGGGGCCGCGCCGGTGCCGGTGCCGCCGCCCATGCCGGCCGCGATGAAGCACATGTGCGCGCCTTCGAGCGCCTTCTCGATCTGCTCGATCGTCTCCTCAGCGGCCGCGCGGCCGATCTCGGGCCGCGAGCCCGCGCCGAGGCCCTGCGTGATGCGCAGGCCAAGCTGGATGCGGCGCTCCGCCGGCGAATGGTTCAGCGCCTGCGCGTCGGTGTTCGCGACCAGGAAGTCCACGCCCTGAACTTCCGCGTCGATCATGTTGGCGATGGCGTTGCCGCCCGCGCCGCCGACGCCGATCACGCTGATGCGGGGCCGAAGCTCATCCACTTCCGGCCGAACGAATTCGATGCTCATACCTCAAACTCCCCGAACGCCCGGAATGCCCCAAAACACCTATCGCGGGCCGATTCTGCCAAATCCCGTACTCGGACGCACGCAAAAAGACTAACAATCCACATATTTCTCAGGCGAGCCGTTCAATATCCGCTCCTGAACGCCGCGATCAGCCGGTTCACCAGCCCCGTCGGCGTCACGCGCTCGGGCATGGGCCGTGTCGGATCGGCGCCGCGCAGGTCCATCGGATTGGACGACGCATAGAGCGCCAGCCCCGACAGCGTGGCGAAGGCCGGCCCGGCATGGGCCTCCGGCAGCCCCGCCAGCCCGCGCGGCCGGCCGATCCTGACGGCCCGGCCGAGCACGCCCTGGATATAGTCGGCAATGCCCTTCAGCTCTGCCCCGCCGCCGGTCAGCACGACCTGCCGGCCGACCGGCCCGGCGAAACCGAGCTGCTTCAGCGCCGCCGCGATGTCGCCCGAGAGCAGGTCGAGCCGCTGGCGGATCACCGAGATGAGCTGCGCGCGGGTGATGCGCTGCGGCTCCGTCCCTTCCTCGCCGCCGGCCATCGGCGCGACGTCGATCATGTCGTGATTGTCGCGGGGCGAGGTGGTGGCGGAGCCGTAGAAGCACTTGATCCGCTCGGCCTGCGAGCGGCGCGTGCCGAAGGCGGAGGCGATGTCGTCGGTGATGTCGGACCCGCCATAGGGGATCGCCGCCAGCCCGACGAGCATCCCGCCCGCGAACAGCGAGACGTTGGTGACGCCCGCGCCCAGCTCGACCAGAGCCACGCCCAGCTCCCGTTCCTCGTCGGAGAGGCAGGCGAGCCCCGTCGCGATCGGTGCCGCCACGATCGACTTCACCGCCAGATGCGCCGAGCGCACCGACAGGTCGAGGTTGCGCACCGGCGAGGCGTCGGCGGCGATGACGTGGATGTCCACGCCCAGCTTGTCGGCATGGAGGCCGAGCGGCTTCTTGACGCCGCGCACGTCGTCGAGCGTGTAGAGCGTCGGCTGCGCGTGCAGCACCATGCGCCCTTCCGGGTCGATCGAGTTGCGGCCGGCGTCGAGCAGGTCGTCGATGTCGCTCTGCTCGATGCGATGGCCGCCCAGTTCCACCTCGACCGAAGCCACGCGGCTGACCAGCCCGCCCGCCGAGAAGCCGACCCACGCCTCCTCGATGTTCACGCCGGCGATGCGCTCGGCCTGCTCCACCGCCTCGCGGATCGCGACCTCGGTGCGCTCCATGTCGGCGATATAGCCGCGGCGCACGCCCCGGCTCTCGCGCTGGCCGGTGCCGAGCACGGTCAGTTCGCCCCCGTCGCTCTTCTCCGCGATCAGCGCGCAGACCTTGGAAGAGCCGATATCGAGAGCGGTGATGAGTTTTTCGTTGCGTCCCTGCGCCATTTGCCCCCCGGCCCTCAGATCGCGTCCGTGCCGGCGGGCGCCGGCGGCGGAACGGTCGAGGGATCGGTCACCTCATGGCCCGGCTCCTTGGAGACGCGGACCACGAACTTGCCCGGTATTCTCATGTCGAAATGCACGAAGCCCTGCCCCAGCAGGCGCGCGGCCTGATCCATGCGATCGAACTTGGTATAGGCCGTCCTGGCGGCGTCATCGCCTTCGGGCAGCGACAGCGTCTCGCCCGACTGGAAGCGGATGTCCCAGCGGCGCATCCCCACCCAGGTCGCGCCCGCCAGCATGGGTTTGAGGCGCGGCGCGGCGTCGATCAGCGCGGAGAGCTGCGTGGCCTGGCTGTTGGCGCCGGGGCCGACCACGACCGGCAGATCCGGCATCGCGCGCGGATCGACCGGCTGGAGAACGACGCCGTCCTTGTCGATCAGGCTGAGCTTGCCCTGATACTGCCAGATCGCCGCCGGCTGGCGCTCCACCACGTCGACCACCAGCGTATCCGGCAGGCGACGTGAGACGCGCGCATCGGCCACCCAGCCGAACTGGAGCAGCTTGCGGCGGATTTCGCCCAGATCGAGCAGCGGCATCGCGGTCGAGGTCTGGTCCAGCGCCACCGAATAGACCGGCAGGCGGTCCATATGATGGATGCCCTGAATCTCGACGCGCTTCACCGCGAAGCCGGCCTTGCCGACCAGCTCGCCGGCTTCCGTGCCCGCCATCTGCGGCAGGCCGAGATAAAAGAGCCCACCGATCGCCGCGACGCCCGCCGCCAGCCACGCCAGCTTCTGGCCGAGGCGCAGAAGCTGCTCCGCGGGAACGGGGATGGTCGCCAGCGCCTTGCCCGTCATCTTGCGAGCGCGCGCATTGGCGGCGGCGGCACCGCGCCGCGCCGCCGTCGGCCGCTTGTGTCGCGGCTGCGCGCCTCGCCTGATCCGGGCCTGTCCGCTCACGCCTTCGTCCCCCGATCCAGCGCCTTGCGCTCCAACGCCTCCTCGATCAGGCGCTGCACAAGCGCCTCATAGCTCATGCCGACATGCCGCGCCTGCTCCGGCACGAGGCTGAGCGGCGTCATGCCGGGCTGGGTGTTGACCTCCAGCAGATAGAGGCCCGCCTCGCCTTGGGTATCGTCCCAGCGGAAGTCCGAGCGCGAGCAGCCATGGCAACCGAGCAGGCGATGCGCCTCCGCGGCCATCCGCATCGCGGCTTCCGCGATGTCCGCCGGGATTTCGGCCGGGCAGACATGGGTGGTGATGCCGTCGGTATATTTGTGCTCGTAATCGTAGAAGCCGCTGTCGATCTTGAGTTCGGTGACGGCGAGCGCGCGCGGCCCGTCCTTCTCGTCGAGCACGGCGACGGTCAGCTCCTTGCCGGCGACGAAGGGCTCGGCGAGCAGATGGTCGAAATGCTTCCACGGCCCCTCAGCCTCGCGGGCGATCGGGTTGCCATAGTTGCTGGCATCCGTGACGATCGCGACGCCGACCGAGCTGCCCTCGTTGACAGGTTTCAGCACATAGGGACGGGGCAGCGGATCGCCTGCGTAGAGGCTCTCGCTCGATACCACCTTGCCCGCCGGCATACGGATGCCATGGGGAACGAGCGCCTGCTTGGTCAGCTCCTTGTCGATCGCGATGACCGAGGTGGTGAGGCCCGAATGCGTATAGGCGAGGCCCATGATGTCGAGCATCCCCTGCACCGAGCCATCCTCGCCGGGGGTTCCGTGCAGCGCGTTGAACACGACATCGGGGGCGGCCAGCGTCAGCTTGGCGGTGATGTCGCGCTCCATGTCGATCGCGACGACGCGATGGCCGAGATTGTCGAGCGCCTTGGCGACGCCGCGCCCGGACGAGAGCGACACCTCGCGCTCCGCCGACCAGCCGCCCATCAGGACGGCGACGTGAAAAGGCTTCACGTCGCTCACTTCGCCACACCCACGCGCTGAATCTCCCATTCCAGTTCGACGCCGGACTGCGCCTTCACGCGCCGGCGGACCTCCTCGCCCAGTTCCTCGATATCGGCGGAGCTTGCTGAACCGAGGTTGAGCAGGAAGTTGCAATGCTTCTCCGACACCTGCGCGTCGCCGATCGTGAGCCCGCGGCACCCCGCCGCGTCGACCAGCGCCCAGGCCTTGTGCCCTTGCGGGTTCTTGAAGGTCGAGCCGCCGGTCCTGGAGCGGAGCGGCTGGCTGGCCTCGCGCTCGGCGGCGATGCGGTCCATCTCGGCCTGAATGGCGGCCGGATCGCCGGGAATGCCCCGGAAGGTCGCCGAGACGACGATCGCGCCCTCGGGCAGTTCGCTGTGGCGATAGGTGTAGCCGAGATCGCCCAGCGCCAGCGTCCGCCGCTCGCCCGAGCGCAGCACGACCTCGGCTTCGACGAGGATGTCCTTCACCTCGCGTCCATAAGCGCCGCCGTTCATCCGCACGAAGCCGCCGACCGTGCCGGGGATCGAGCGCAGGAACTCCACGCCCGCGATCCCCGCGTCCCGCGCCGCCGAGGAGACGAGGATGCCGCTCGCCCCGCCGCCGCACTTCAGCGTCGTGGCGTCGATCCGCTCGACCTGCGCGAACGCCTTGCCGAGGCGCACCACCACGCCGGGCACGCCACCGTCGCGCACGATCATGTTGGAGCCGAGCCCCAGCCCCATCACCGGCACCGCCGGATCGAGATCGGCGAGGAAGCCGGCGAGATCGTCGATGTCCTTGGGCTCGAACAGCCATTCCGCCGCGCCGCCCGACTTGAACCAGACGAGCGGCGCCAGCGGCGCCTCCTTCGTCAGGCGCCCGGCGGCTTTCGGCAGGACGGCGAGGTCGCTCACCGGGCGATCTCCGGCGTCTTGGCGCGCTCCGCCTCGATGGCGGCGGCGAGGCCGGCGGCCCATTTGGTGATGTCGCCCGCACCGAGGCAGATCACCATGTCGTCGGGCTTGAGCACGCCCGCCAGCTCCTTCGCCAGCGCGTCCGCGCCCGCGATCTCGTTGGCCGAGCGGTGGCCGCGCGTGCGCAGGCCTGCGACCAGAGCGGCGGCGTCGACACCCTCGATCGGCTGTTCGCCCGCGGCATAGACCGGCGCGACATACACCATGTCGGCATCGTTGAAGGCCTGCTGGAACTCATCCATCAGGTCATGCAGGCGCGTGAAGCGATGCGGCTGGGCCACCGCGATCACACGCCCCTGCGCACCCTCGCGCGCGGCCGACAGAACGGCGCGGATCTCGACCGGGTGGTGGCCATAATCGTCGATGATGATCGCCCCGCCGACTTCACCGACCTTGGTGAAGCGCCGCTTGACGCCGCCGAACTTGGCGAAGCCGGTCTTGATGACCTCGTCCTTGACGCCCAGCTCCAGCGCCACGCCGATCGCGGCCAGCGCGTTCGAGACGTTGTGGCGGCCCGGCATCGGCATCTCGACGCCCTCGATCGAGCGGCTGGTGCCGTCGCGGTGGCGGATGATGACCTCGAAGCGGTTGCCGCCGGGGATCGGCGTCACGTTCACCGCGCGGACGTCGGCCTGCGCCGAGAAACCATAGGTGACGACCCGGCGATCGCGGACGCGCGGGATCAGCTTCTGCACCTCGGGATGATCGAGGCAGAGCAAGGCCGCGCCGTAGAAGGGCACATTCTCGATGAACTCGACGAACGCGTCCTTCACCGCATCGAACGAGCCATAATGATCGAGATGCTCGGGATCGATGTTGGTGACGATCGCATAGGTGCCGTCGAGGCGCAGGAAGCTGCCGTCGCTCTCGTCAGCCTCGACCACCATCCAGTCCGACGCGCCGAGGCGGGCGTTCGAGCCATAACTGTTGATGATGCCGCCGTTGATGACGGTCGGGTCGACCCCGCCCGCGTCGAGCAACGCCGCCACCATCGAGGTGGTCGTCGTCTTGCCGTGCGTGCCGGCCACCGCGACGGTGGACTTCAGACGCATCAGCTCGGCCAGCATCTCCGCACGGCGGACGACGGGGATGCGCTCTTCCAGCGCCTTCTCCACCTCGGGGTTGCCGCGCTTGATCGCAGTCGAGGTGACGACCACCGCCGCGTCGCCGAGATTGGCGGCGTCATGGCCGATCATCACCTTGATGCCGCGCTTGCGCAGCCCCTCGACGACATAGCCTTCCGACACGTCGGAGCCCTGCACGCTATAGCCCAGATTGTGCATCACCTCGGCGATGCCCGACATGCCGATGCCGCCGATGCCGATGAAATGGATGGTCCCGATGTCGGTGGCGACGCCCTTCACGCGAATGCTTCCTTGAGATCTGAAGTGGGTTGGATCGGAGCCGCAGTCGGCCCGCTGAGATTTTCGACGAGGTCGGCGAGGTCCGACGTCGCATTGGGGTAACCGGCCTCGCGGGCGCGGCGGGCTGCATTTTCCAGCGCGCCGGGTTCGAGCGCCATCTTCTGCATCTGCTTGGCCAGCTCCACCGGCGTAAAGCGCGCCTGCGGGATCGAGCGCGCCCCGCCCGAGGCCGCCATCTCGCGCGCATTGGCGGTCTGGTGGTCGTCCATGGCGGAGGGCAGCGGCACGAGGATGGCGGGGCGACCGGCGGCGGTCAGCTCCGCGATGCTCGACGCGCCCGAGCGGCCGACGAAGAGATGCGCCCAGCCCAGCCGCTCGGGCAGATCGCCGAGATAGGTGGCGAGGTCGGCCGGGATATCCAGCTCCGCATAGCGCGCGCGGACCTTGTCGATGTCCTCCGGGCGGCACTGCTGCGTCACCTGAAGCCGCTGGCGCAGCACGATGGGGAGCAGCCCCAGCGCATCGGGTACGACAGTCGAGAGCACCGACGCGCCCTGCGAGCCGCCCGTCACCAGCAGGCGGAAGATGCCGTCTTCGGAAAGTGGTGGATAAGGCTGGTCACGCAGCGCGAGAATCTCGGCGCGGACGGGATTGCCGACCACGATCGGCTCGACACCGTTCGGCACGCGATCGACCTGATGATAGGCCGTCGCCAGCGCATCGACGCGGCGCGCGAGCAGGCGGTTGACGCGGCCCAGCACGGCGTTCTGCTCATGGAGCGCGGTCGGCACCTTGAGCGACAGCGCCGCCAGCAGCGTCGGCAGCGCGGGATAGCCGCCGAAGCCCACGACTGCGGCGGGCTCGAACCCGCGGATCAGCGCGCGCGCCGCTTTCCGGCCGCACCAGATGCCGCCCGCCGCCTTGATCCAGCCGAGGATGCCGCCACCGAGCCGACCGGCCGGCAGCACATGCACGTCCACGCCATCGAACAGGCCGGGGATCTTCGCCCCCCGCGCGTCCGTCACCAGCGCGACCTTGTGGCCACGGCGCATCAGCTCCTCGGCCAGCGCGTGGGCGGGAATCATGTGCCCGCCGGTGCCACCGGCGGCCAGCAGGAAACGACGTCTGATCTGGGCGGGCGCCTTGCTCACCGGCTCTGGTTCCATGTCACGACATAGGGGGAGCGCGAGAGATACGGGTTCCGGCGCGTGAACGCCAGCAGCAGGCCGAAGCCCATCGACAGCGCCACCATCGACGAGCCGCCATAGGAGATGAACGGCAGCGTCATGCCCTTGGACGGCGCGAGCTGGACGTTCACCGCCATGTTGATGATCGCCTGCGCGCCGAACTGGGTGGCGAGGCCGGCGCCGGCGAGCAGGATGAACGTATCCTCCTCGTCGAGCAGCTTCACGAACACGCGCACGAGGATCGCCACATAGATCAGCGCGATGGCGAGGCAGGCGATCAGGCCGAACTCCTCGCCGATCACCGAGAAGATATAATCGGTGTGCGGCTCGGGCAGCTTGAACTTCATCGTACCGGCGCCCGGCCCGGTGCCGAACAGGCCGCCATGCATCAGCGTGCGGCGGGCCGAATCCACCTGATAGGTGTCGCCCGACTGGAAGAGGAAATTGTTGATGCGCAGAGTCGCCACCGGATAGAAGAGATAGGCCGCGACCACCGCCGCCACGCCCAGCCCCGCCAGCGCCGCCAGCCCCTTCAGCGGCGCGCCCGAGAGCGTCAGCAGCGCCGTCCACATCAGCAGGAAGATGACCGTCTGGCCGAAATCCGGCTGCTTCATCAGGCAGGCGGCGATGAAGCCCGTGGCGAGGAAGCTGAGCGGCACGACCGGCAGCGTGCGGTCATGCTGCTTCAAGGACAGCAGCCAGGCCATCGCCACGACATAAAGCGGCTTCAGGAACTCCGACGGCTGAATCTGCAACCCGCCGACGCCGAGCCAGCGCCGCGCGCCGTTCACCTGATGGCCGACGAAGGGCGTCAGCATCAACGCCACGACGAACACCGCCGCCCCGATCAGGCAGAGCCTCCGCGCCAGATCCTTGGGCAGCATCGAGACGACGAACATCACCGGCACGCCGATGGCGAGCCAGATGCACTGCCGGTAGAAATAATAGAGCGGCGGGAACTGCACCGCGCCATCCGAATAGCGCACGCCCGCGGCCGGCGAGGCGGCGGCCACCGCGATCAGGCCGATGCCGATCAGCACCGTCACCAGCGCGAGCAGGACGAGATCGATCTCCCAGAACCAGCGGCCCAGCGCCGAGCGATCCGCCCGGCCGAGGCGCGGGGCCTTGCCGTTGCGGAGCTTGCCCTTGCGGCTGCTCGTCGTGGTGACCGCATCCATCTTCATCAGCGCGCCTCCAGCCCGGCCACGGCGACGCGGAAGGCCTCGCCCCGTGCCTCATAATCGCTGAACTGATCGTACGAGGCGCAGGCCGGCGACAGCAGCACCGTCTCGCCAAGGCGCGCCACGTTCGCCGCCTGCCTCACCGCGCTTTCCAGCGTGCCGCAATTGGTGGCGTGGATACCGGCTTCGAGCAGGATCTTCTCGAACAGCTCGGCCGATTCGCCGATCGTATAGGCCGCGACGACATGGCCATAGAAGGGCTTGCAGGCGTCCAGATCGTCCGTCTTGCGGCGGCCGCCGAGTATCCAGTGGATGCGCGGATAGGCGCCGAGCGCGGGCGCCGCCGACGTGGCGTTGGTGGCCTTGCTGTCGTTGACGTAGAGCACGCCGCCGATCTCGGCCACGCGTTCCATGCGGTGCGGCAGGCCGGGATAGGTCTCCAGAGCGCGCTGGATCACCGCCTTGGTGATGCGCAGCGCCCGCGCGACGGCCACCGCCACCGCGACGTTCTGTGCGTTGTGCGGCCCCTGGAGCGCCGGCCAGGCGGACTGGTCCTTCACCGTGCCCGCCGTCACCTCGACCACCGTCGGCCCGGTCGCGGGCATCGGCATCGGGATCGCCGAGCCCAGCATCCCTTCCATCGCCAGCGGCAGCGCGGGCGGCGTGGAGAGGCGTTCGGCCAACGCGCGCGTCTCGTCGTCGTCGACGGCGATCACGGCCACCTGCCCCGGCTGCTGCATCGCGAACAGCCACGCCTTGGAGGCGGCATAGCCTCCGAAACCGTCATAGCGATCGAGATGATCCGGCGTGATGTTGGTGATGACCGCCACGTCGCAGGCGAGGCTGTGCGTCAGGTCGATCTGGAAGCTCGACAGCTCCAGCACATAGACGCCACCCGCCGGCAGAGGCTCCTGCCCGAGGATGGGAAGCCCGATATTGCCGCCCATCGTCGCCGGCACGCCCGCCGTCTTCAGGATATGGTGGATGAGCGCGGTGGTGGTCGACTTGCCGTTGGTGCCGGTGATGCCGACCACCTTGTGCTGGGGCAGCGAGGCGCGCGCCATGGCGAACAGCTCGATATCGCCGATCACCGGCACGCCCGCTTCCTTCGCGCGGGCCGCGATCGGATGCGTGTTGAGCGGCACCCCCGGCGAGACGACGATGCCCGCGAAGCCCGCAAGGTCAATCTTCATCGGATCGCCGAGCTTCGCGCCCGCCGGCACGATGGCGCGCGCTTCCTCGCGGCTGTCCCACGCGGTGACGCTGGCGCCGCTCTCGACGAGCGTGCGCACCGTCGCGAGGCCGGAGCGCGCGAGCCCCAGCACCGCAAAGCGCTTCCCCCAGAAGGCGGGCGAGACGATCACCGGAGCTTCAACGTGGCGAGGCCGGCCAGCGCCAGCACGAAGGCGATGATCCAGAAGCGGATCACCACGGTCGGCTCGGACCAGCCGATCTGCTCGAAATGATGGTGGATGGGGGCCATCTTGAACACCCGCTTGCCGGTGCGCTTGTAGAAGAACACCTGGATGATGACGCTCATCGCCTCGACCACGAACAGGCCGCCGACGATGCCCAGCACGATCTCATGGTGCGCCACCACCGCGATGGTGCCGAGCGCGCCGCCGAGCGCGAGGCTGCCGGTGTCGCCCATGAAGACGGCGGCCGGCGGCGCGTTGAACCACAGGAAGGCAAGGCCCGCCCCGATGATCGCCGCGCAGATCAGCGTCAGCTCGCCCGCGCCCGGCACATGCGGGATGCCCAGATAGGTCGCGAACTTCGCGTTGCCGACCAGATAGGAGATCACGAAGAAGGCGAGGCAGGCGATGATGACCGGCATGGTCGCGAGGCCGTCGAGCCCGTCCGTCAGGTTCACCGCATTGCCGAACGACACGATCGTGAAGGCGGCGAACGGCACATAGAACCAGCTCAGATCGATCACCGGCCCGTTGTAGAAGGGCAGGTAGAGATGGGTGTTGCCCATGTTGATGATGAGATAGCTGGCGATGCCCGCGATCAGGAATTCGGCGGCGAGGCGCGCCTTGCCCGACACGCCCTTGGTCGAGCGCTTCTTCACCTTGTCGTAATCGTCGAGGAAGCCGATCGCGCCGAAGCCCAGCGTCACGAACAGCACCGCCCAGGTGTAGCGGTTGGTGAGGTCCATCCACAGCAGCATCGAGACGACGAGGCTGGTCAGGATCATCAGCCCGCCCATCGTCGGCGTGCCGCGCTTGGCAAGGTGGCTCTGCGGGCCGTCGGTGCGGATCGGCTGACCCTTGCCCTGCCGGATGCGCAGCCAGCCGATGAAGCGCGGCCCGATGATGAGGCCGAGGAACAGCGCCGTCAGCGCCGCCGCGCCCGCGCGGAAGGTGATGTAGCGCACCAGGTTGAGCGCGTGGGGAAAACCCAGATATTCGGCGATCAGATACAGCATTAGGCGATTTCCCCCGCCAGCGCCTGAACGACGCGCGCGAGCCCGATGGCGTTGGAACCTTTGACGAGCACCGCGTCGCCGGGGCGGAGCATCTCCGCCAGCCGGTCCTTCGCGGTTGCAGCGTCGGCGACATGCGCGACATCCATGTGGCCCGCAAGCGATTCGGCCAGCGGGGCCATGCCCTCGCCGACGAGGATCACGGCCTGCGCGTGCGCCTCGATCAGCGGCTGGGCGAGCGCCGCATGATAGCCGGCCGATCCGTCGCCCAGCTCGCGCATTTCGCCGAGCAGCGCGATGCGGCGGGTGGCCTTCTCCTGCCCCAGCTCGCGGATGGTCGCGGCCATGGAGGCGGGGTTGGCGTTGTAGCTCTCGTCGATCAGCAGCGCCTCGCCGCCTTCCAGCGTGACGGTACGGCGCGCGCCCCGGCCGGGAAGCCCCGCCATCTCGCCGAGTGCGAGCCCGGCGGCGGCGAGATCGCCCCCTACCGCCTCGACCGCCGCCAGCACCGCCAGCGCGTTCGACACCCAATGCTCGCCGGGCAGCCCGATCGTGCAGGTGAGGTTGCCCTTGGGCAGCGTGACGTTGACCAGCGTGCCGGCCGCGCTGCGCACCGCCTCGGTCGCGCGGACATCGGCGCCGACGCCGCGCCCGAAGGTGACGATATGCGCCGCATAAGGCTCGGCCGCCGCGATCAGCCGATCCCGATGCGGGCTGTCGAAGGGAACGATCGCGGTGCCGCCGGGTTCGAGGCCGCGGAAGATCTCGCCCTTGGCGTCGGCAATCGCCTCCTCGCCCGAGAAGAAGGCCGAATGCGCCGGCGCGATCGCCGTCACCAGCGCGACATGCGGGCGGACGAGCCTCGTCAGCGCATCCAGCTCGCCGGCATGGTTCATGCCCATCTCGAACACGCCGAAGCGCATCCCCGCCGGCATCCGCGCGAGGCTGAGCGGCACGCCGACATGGTTGTTGTAGCTCTTCACCGAACGATGCGCGCGGCCGGGCACGGCGCGGTCGAGGGCGGCGAACAGCGCCTCCTTGGTGCCCGTCTTGCCGACCGATCCGGTGACGCCGATGATCTTCGCCTCCGTCCGCGCCCGAGAGGCCGCGCCGAGCGCATTCAGGGCGGCGGTCGTATCCGCGACGAGGATGTGCGGACCATCCGCCGGCTCGGACACCAGCACGCCCGCCGCGCCCTGCCCGAAGGCCTGCGCGACGAAGCGATGGCCGTCGGTCGCCTCGCCCTTCAAGGCAACGAACAGGTCGCCGGGGCCGACTTCGCGCGAGTCATAGGCGACGCCCGAAATGGCGAAGTCACCCGACGCCTTGCCGCCGGTTGCGGCCGCGACGGCGGCGGAGGTCCAGAGGCTCATGCCGCCACCTCGCGCGCGACGGCCACGTCGTCGAACGGCAGCACGAGATCGCCGACGATCTGGCCCGTCTCATGGCCCTTGCCGGCGATGAGCACGATATCGCCTTCGCCCGCCTCGGCGATGGCGGCGGCGATGGCGGAGCGACGATCGCCGATCTCGCGGGCGCCGGGCGCCGCCGCCATGATCGCCGAACGGATCGAGGCCGGGTCTTCGGTGCGTGGATTGTCGTCGGTGACGATGGCGACGTCCGCCATCTTCGCGGCGATCGCGCCCATCTCGGGGCGCTTGCCGGTGTCGCGATCCCCGCCCGCGCCGAACACGACGATCAGCCGATCCTTCGCATGGGGCTTGAGCGCCTCGATCGCGGCCTGGAGACCGTCCGGCGTGTGGGCGTAATCGACATAGACCGGCGCGCCCTTCGCCGTGATGACCGCGCGCTCGAGGCGGCCGCGCACCGGCTGGAGCCGCGACACGCCCGCCAGCACGTCGGCGAGCTTGCCGCCCGTCGCCAGCGCGAAACCGGCAGCGACCAGCGCGTTCGCCGCCTGATAGGCCCCGATCAGCGGAAGGTTGACCTTGTGCGCCTTGCCCTCCGCCTCGATCATCAGAAGCTGGCCGAGCTGGGTCGGCTGGCGATCGACGAGCTTCAGCGTCTCCCCCTTGGTGCCGACGCTGATGAGCTTGAGCCCCCGCTCCCGCGCGATCTCGCTGACACGCGAGGAGGCCGGATCGTCCGCCCACACCACCGCCGTGCCGTCGCGATCCACCACCTCGCTGAACAGACGGAGCTTGGCCTCGAGATAGGCCTCCATCGTGCCGTGATAATCGAGATGATCGCGCGTGAGATTGGTGAACGCGGCGACGCGGACCGGCAATCCCTCGGTGCGGAACTGGGCGAGGCCGTGGCTGGACGCCTCGAACGCGGCGTGGGTGATGCCCTCCTTCCGCAGCCCGGCCATGTTGGAGAGGAAGGTCACGATGTCAGGCGTGGTGAGCCCGGTCGAGACCTGCTGGGCGTGCCCCTCGCTGTCGGTGGTGGTGACGCCGAGCGTGCCGATCGAGGCGGCCGAATGGCCCTGCATCCGCCAGAGCTGGCGGGTCAGCTCGACCGTCGAGGTCTTGCCGTTGGTGCCGGTGACGGCGACCACCGTCTCCGGGAAGGGCGCGAAGAAATGCGCCGCGATCCGGGCGAACGCGCGGCGCGGCTCGGCGGCCGCGATGTGCAGCGCGCCCGGCGGCACGTTCGCCTCGGGCCGCGCGACGATGGCGACGGCCCCGGCCTGCACAGCGCCGTCGATGAAATCCTCGCCGTTGCGGACCACGCCGCGGAAGGCGCCGAAGATCGTCCCCGGCGCCACCTTGCGATGATCGATCGCGCAGCCTGTCACCCGTGCCTCGCCCTCAGGGCCGGACAGTCCTTCGATCAATTCGCCCAGTTTCATGCCTTCGATCTCAGTCCTTGTCGTGTGCCGCCGCGGCGGCGCCGGTCAATGCGGCCTTCTTTGCCTTGTCGGGCCGCCAGAGCAGCGGCAGCAACTCGCTTTCGTCGACATCGTGCCGTTCGTCGGGGATCACGCCCAGCAACGGCCCGATCCGCGCCACCGTGTGCGCGATGGCGGGGCCGACCACCCAGGCCGCCGTCGTGAAGCCGAACGTGTCTTTCGTGCCATGCGGGCTGTCGAGCGTCATCATGATGACATAGCGCGGATCGTCCATCGGGAAGACGCCCGCGAAGGTCGAGACGTTCAGCTTGTGGTTGTAGCCGCCGCCCTGCGCCACCTCGGCCGTGCCCGTCTTGCCGCCGAGCCGGAAGCCGGGAACGTCCGCCTTCTTGCCGGTGCCGTCCGCCACGGGCAGCACGACGAGGCGCAGCAACTGCCGCACGCGCGCGCTGGTCGCCTCGGAGATGACGCGATGGCCCTCGGGCACGGGATTGTCCGGCCCGCGCTTGAGCAGCGTCGCGGGGTGATAGACGCCGCCGTTGACCAGCGCGGCATAGGCGATGGCGAGGTTGAGCGGCGTCACCGCGATGCCATGGCCGAAGCCGACGGTCATCACCGTGGTGCGCCCCCAATAGGTTGGCCACAGCGGCCGCGCAGAGGCAGTCAATTCCACGGCCGGCGGCTTGTCGAAGCCGAGCTTCTTGAACATCGCCACCTCGCGATCCTTGCCGAGTTCGTCGGCGATGCGGGCGGTCACGATGTTGGACGACAGCACCATCATCTCCGGCACGTTCAGCCAGCGATTGGCGGGATGGTCGTCATGGATCTTGTAGCGGCCGATCTGGAGCGGCTGGGTCGCGTCATATTTTTTCGTCATCGACGTGACCACGCCGCTGTCGATGGCGTTGGCGATGGTGATCGCCTTGAAGGTGGAGCCCAGTTCATACACCGACTGGGTGGCGTTGTTCTTCAACGCCGCGATCGGCGTCGCGCCCGGATCGTTGGGATTGAAGGTCGGGAACGAGGTCATCGCGATCACCTCGCCCGTCCGCACGTCGAGCACGAGGCCCTCGCCGCCCGCCGCGGTGAACTTCTGCACGGCGGCGCCCAGCTCCGCCTCCATCGCCGCCTGCACGCGGCTGTCGATCGACAGCGCCACCGGCGTGCCGCGCTTGTTCGGATCGAGCAGGCGGTTGTTCAGCACCTTCTCCATGCCGAACACGCCCCGGCCGTCGATGTCGGTCCAGCCGAGCACATGGGCGGCGAGCGTGGTCTGTGGATAGAGGCGCTCCGGCTCGCGGGCGAGCGCGATGGCGGGCTCGCCGATCGCGTTGATCTCGGCCACCAGCTCGGGCGTCGCGCGGCGGCGCAGATAGATGAAGCTCTTGCTCGACTTCAGCATCGCATAATAATCGGCGACGCTGTGCTCGGGCATCACGGCGGCGAGCTTCTTCGCCACCTCCATCGGATCGTTGACGAGCTGCTTCGGATGCAGGCCGATCGACCAGGCCTGGATGGTGCGCGCCAGCGGCACGCCGTTGCGGTCCACGATGTCACCGCGCGCCGGCAGCAGGCCGTCGGCGGCCGGCGTGGAGGGCGCACTGCCCGCGAAGATCGAGATCCACAGCAGGCGGAGCGCGATCACGCCGACCACGCCCAGGAACAGCAGCATCACCACCATCAGGCGGAAATGAACAAGCGCCAGCGATTGCTGGCGCTGACCGGCGAGCCGGACCCTGTCTGGGCGCGTGACGGTTGCGGTCACGGCCGCCGCGTCTTCGCGCCCGTGTCGAGATACGCCATCCGCGAAGCCCCGCCCAGCGCGTCGGACGCCGGGCGGCGCAGCGCCACATGGCGCAGCACCGGCTGCTGATCCGCCGGCGCGTCCAGATCGAGCGACACCGAATGCACCAGCCGCGTCGCCGGCGCGTCGGTTACGCGACGATAGGCCACCTGCGCCACCGCGGCGGGCGCCTGAAGACCGGATGCGTCGGCGACGGCCACGGCGGACGCCGCGACGGCAGGGGTGGCAAGGCTGGCAAGCTGCATCTCACCCGCCAGATACTGGTGTGCCTTGGGGGCGGTCAACGACAGCACGTCGGCGTTCCACCGCTCCAACTGCACAAGCCGGCTCCGCGTGTTCAGTTCGGTCTGGAGCGAGCGGATGTCCTCGCGGGCCGCCACCACGCGACGGGTGAGCTGATCGACCTGCGCCCGCTCCGCCGCCACGCGGAGCGAGACAAGGTAGCAGCCGAGCGCCGCGACCGCGACGCTGGCGACCCATCCCACGGTGCGGAAACGTGTCGCGATCATGATCTTGCTCCTCGGCGGGCGGCGCTGCTGCGGCCGGGCTTCGCCTGGCGGGTGGGTGCCTGGGGTTCCGCCGGCCAGGCCGGCGCTGCGGTGCGGTGCGCGGCGCGCAAAGTCGCCGAGCGGGAACGCGGGTTACGGGTAAGCTCAAGCGCACTGGCACGGATGCCACGCGACACGGACTCGAAGCTGGGCGCGGGGCCTTGCGCCGCCGCCGGCATATGGCGCGAGCCGGCCGGCGCGGGCTTGCCGCGCGCATTGAGGAAGCGCTTCACCATGCGGTCCTCGAGGCTGTGGAAGCTCACCACCGCGAGACGCCCGCCGGGAGCGAGCAGCGATTCGGCGCCGGCCAGCCCCTCGTCCAGCTCGTCCAGCTCGCGGTTGAGGTGGATGCGGATCGCCTGGAAGGTGCGGGTCGCCGGGTCTTTCGGCATCCCCGGATGATGGCCGACCGCGCGACGCACGACCTCGGCCAGCTCGCCGGTGCGCGTCAGCGGACGCGCCGCGACGATCGCGCGGGCGATGCGGCGCGCGCGGGTTTCCTCGCCATAGATGTAGAGGACATCGGCGATCTCGGCCTCGTCGGCCTCGTTCACGAAGTCGGCGGCGCTGGTGCCGGCCTGCTCCATCCGCATGTCCAGCGGCCCGTCGCCCTGGAAGGAAAAGCCGCGCGCGGCCTGATCGAGCTGCATGGACGATACGCCGATATCGAGCGTCACGCCGTCCACCTGCTCCACGCCGCGCGCGGCCAGTGTCTGGAACATCCGGGAAAAACGCTCCGCAACCAGTACGAGCCTGCCCCCGCTCTCCGCCTCCAGCGCGCGGCCGTTGGCGATGGCGTCGGGATCTCTGTCGAACGCGAACACGCGCGCGGCCCCCGCGGCGAGGATCGCCCGCGTGTAGCCGCCCGCGCCGAAGGTGCCGTCGACGATCGTGTCGCCCGGCTTCACCGCCAGCGCGTCCATCACCTCGTCGAGAAGCACGGGGATGTGGGGAGCGTCGGTCATGCCGGGATGCCTCGCTCCTTGAGGAGGAAGGCCAGCGTCTTGCGGTTGCGCGAGCCGTCCGGGAAGGCGGCGAGCGCCTTCACCGGGTTCCAGATCTGGAAGGACGAACCCGCGCCGAGGAAGAAGGCCAGATCCTCGATCTCGCCGACCGCGCGCAGCATGGGGGAGAGCACCATGCGGCCGGCGCCGTCGAACTTCACGGCTTCGAGGCTGCCGAAAGCATCGACGCGGGCCTCCTCCAGCGCGGAGAGGCGCTCGGCGGCGGGCAGGTCGGCCACGCCGTCGCGAAGCTGCTGGTCGAATTCGGCCGAGGCGACGGCGTCGAGCGCGGTCAGGCAATGCCCGCTCGAATGCTCGCCGATCATCAGCGTGTTGTCGGGATCGAGAGCGTTCCTGAGCGCGCGCTTTTCGATGAGCGAGCGGAACCCGGCGGGCACGGACACCCGTCCCTTCGCGTCCACCGCGTTCAGCGCATGGCCCTGAAAGAGATGGCCGATGTCCAAGCTCTGCCCCGATCGGCGACGGCCTCGCCCCGTCCCCCTTCCACGATCCCGATGACCCCCGCTCCCCGACGGCCCCCTCGTGGACGACGTGGGAGTATCATGGGTGAGACATGGGTTTCAATACCACTGCATGGGTATCTCTGTGCATTTCCTGGGCAGCTCTGGCCGAAGGACTGGTGATGAAAGTGCGGAAAACCGCGCTTATTCCGCGTTTGTTCTTGCGATAAGCCTGTGGATAACTTCGTTGATTACAATCTTCGTCCACAGGCGGCTGGGCGCCCGAATCCGGCTCAAGCGGCGGAATCGGGCGCGAATCTCCGGGGGCCGGCCATGGAAACCCATGCCGCCCCGTGACTCGGATGTGGATAAGAGCGGGGCCGGATCGGCCCGCCAGGCCTCAGCCCCGCGGCGCGGGGGGAGCCTCATGGTGCGTGGTGGCGGCCGTCGGGACGCCGGCGGCGGGCGCCTGCTGCTGCGCCGGGAGGATAGGCGCCGGGGGCGACAGGGTGGGGATGGCCTTGCCGGGCTGGGCCGGTGTCGCCGCCTTGGGCATGTTGCCGCCGGGCGCCACGCCCAGTTCGGCCAGCGGCTCCTTGGGCTGCTCGTCGCTCGCGGCCATGTTGGAGGCGACCGCACCATTGGCGAGCCGCGCCCCGTGCTGGTCGTCCTGCCCGAGCAGATTGAAGATCGAGGCCGCCAGCAATGTCAGCAGGAACACCGCGGCGAGGCCGGTCAGCCCCACGCGGACGCGCTGAATGATCGCGTCACGCTGCTCTCGGGCGGGGGCGCCTTCCTCTTCGGCCATGCCCCCTTCTATCGCAGGCTTCACCTGCGCTCCAGCCAGGACGGGACTTCGAAACCCTTCGCGCGCAGCCAGTCCGGGTTCGACAGCGTCGAGAGATAGCGCATTCCCGAATCGCACAGCATCGTCACCACCGTTTTGCCGGGGCCGAGTTGCTTCGCCAGTTCCACGGCGCCCGCGACGTTGATGCCGGAGGACAGGCCGATATGGAGCCCCTCCTCGGTCAGCAGCCGGTGGACCCAGCGCAGCCCCGCCTCGTCGGAGACGCGGAACTGCGTGTCGACCGGCGCGCCATCGAGATTGGCGGTGATGCGGCTCTGGCCGATCCCCTCGGCCACCGAATTGCCCTCGGCGCGCAATTCCCCGCAGGCGTAATAATTATAAAGCGAGGCGCCATGCGGATCGGTGAGCGCGATCGTCACATCCTCGCGATATTCCTTGAGGCCGAGCCCCACGCCCGCCAGCGTGCCGCCGGTGCCGGCCGCGCAGGTGAAGCCATCCACCCTGCCCTCGGCCTGCGCCCAGATCTCGCGCGCGGTGGTGCGGATATGGGCCATGCGGTTGGCGGTGTTGTCGAATTGGTTTGACCAGAAGCCGCCCTCCGTCTCCTCCGCGATTCGGCGGGAGGTGTGAACATAATGGGCGGGGTTCGAATAGGCCGTCGGCGGCACCTCGACCAGTTCGGCGCCGAGCGCGCGCAGCGTGTCCTTCTTTTCCTGGCTCTGCGTCTCGGGGATGACGATGATGGTGCGATAGCCCTTGGCGTTCGCCACCAGCGCCAGGCCGATGCCGGTATTGCCGGCCGTGCCCTCGACGATGGTGCCGCCGGCCTTCAGCAGGCCCCGCGCCTCGGCATCCTCGACGATGTAGAGGGCCGCCCGGTCCTTCACCGAGCCGCCGGGGTTCATGAACTCGCACTTGGCGAGAATCTCGCACCCGGTCTCCGCACTGGGGCCGGCGAGACGGACGAGCGGCGTATTGCCGATCAGCGAGAGCGCATCGGACGCAACCTTGGTCATCGGCCGGACATAGGCGGCGACAGGCGCGGCCGCAACGGAGCTTTGCTTGACGCGGGCCAAGAGGTTCAGCATGTCATGCATGAAATATGTGTCACGCCGCCCGATTCCGGGACGTTGGCGGCCGTAAATTTGTGGTATCCGACCACAAGTGGCTTGACCTGAGCGGCGACGTTCGGAATCAGCGTTGACGCTATGCGAACCCCCCTCCTTCCCCTCCGCGCCGCGCCGGCCCTCTCGGGCCTGCTCTTCCTTGCCCTTGCCGCCTGCAACAGCCAGCCCGAGAATATCGTGGTCGGCCCGCAGGACGACATGAAGGCGGAACTCGCCGCCGCCAAGCCGGTCGAGCTGCCGCCTTCCATCCAGGCCACCAAGACGTTCCGCTGCAAGGACAACAGCGTCGTCTATGTGGACTTCTATTCGGACGGCAAGAGCGCCGGCCTGCACCTGAAGAAGAACACGATCGCCAACATCCTGCGGGCGCCGGCGGCCGGCCAGCCGATGGTCGCCGATGGCGGTTACGAGCTGACGGGCAGCGCGTCCGCCTCGACCATTTCGCTCACGGTTCCGGGCAAGCCGAAGCAGGATTGCGACAGCAACTGATCGCATCGCCCGCGTTTCGGGAACAATCAAACGGGCCGGCGGCATCCCCGCCGGCCTTTTTCTTTGCCCGGAAGCCCGCCGCGCGCTATCGGGCCGGGCCATGACCGACGCCACCGCCATCACCCCCGAAGTCGTCGCCCAGCACGGGCTTTCCCCGGAAGAATATGAGCGCGTCCTCAACGCGCTCGGCCGAGAGCCCAATCTCACGGAGCTGGGCATCTTCTCGGTGATGTGGTCGGAGCACTGCTCCTACAAGTCGAGCCGCCTTCATCTGAAGAAGCTGCCGACCAAAGGCCCGCAGGTGATCTGCGGCCCCGGCGAGAATGCCGGCGTGATCGACATCGGCGACGGCCAGGCCGCCATCTTCAAGATGGAGAGCCACAACCACCCGTCCTACATCGAGCCCTATCAGGGCGCGGCCACCGGCGTCGGCGGCATCCTGCGCGACGTGTTCACCATGGGCGCCCGCCCGGTCGCCAACATGAACGCGCTGCGATTCGGCCGGCCCGACCATCCCAAGATGCGCCACCTGATCGCCGGCGTCGTCCACGGCATCGGCGGCTACGGCAACTGCGTCGGCGTGCCGACCGTCGGCGGCGAGACCAATTTCGACAAGGCTTATGACGGCAACATCCTCGTCAACGCGATGACGGTGGGCGTCGCGGATACCGACAAGATCTTCTATTCGGCCGCCTCGGGCGTCGGCAATCCGATCGTCTATGTCGGCTCCAAGACCGGCCGCGACGGCATCCATGGCGCGACCATGGCCTCCGCCGACTTCGACGAGGATTCGGAGGAGAAGCGCCCCACCGTGCAGGTCGGCGACCCCTTCACCGAGAAGCTGCTGATCGAAGCCTGCCTCGAGCTGATGGCGTCGGACGCGATCGTCGCCATTCAGGACATGGGCGCCGCCGGCCTCACCTCCTCCTCGGTCGAGATGGCGTCCAAGGGCGGCGTCGGCATCGAGCTGGACATGAACAAGGTGCCCCAGCGCGAAGTGGGCATGACCCCCTATGAGATGATGCTGTCGGAGAGCCAGGAGCGGATGCTCATGGTGCTCAAGCCCGGCCGCGAAGCCTTCGCCGAAGCCATCTTCCGCAAGTGGGAGCTGGACTTCGCCGTGATCGGCACCGTCACCGACACCGGCCGCATGGTGCTGACCTTCAACGGCGAGACGGTGTGCGACATCCCGCTCGGCCCGCTGGCCGACGACGCCCCGCTCTACGATCGCCCCTGGGTGAAGACCGAGGCCCCCGCCCCGCTGACCCAGACCTTCGAATCGAAGGACATCGCGGCCGATCTCGTGACGCTGATGGGCTCGGCCGATCTCGCCTCGCGCCGCTGGATCTGGGAGCAGTACGACCACATGGTCGGCGCCGACACCGTGCAGCGCCCCGGCGGCGACGCGGCGGTGGTCCGCGTTCACGGCACGAGCAAGGGCCTCGCGATCTCGACCGACTGCACCCCGCGCTATTGCTATGCGGACCCCTTCGAGGGCGGCAAGCAGGCGATCGCGGAATGCTATCGCAACATCTCGGCCGTCGGCGCGCTGCCGCTCGCCACGACCGATTGCATGAACTTCGGCAACCCGCAGCGCCCGGAGATCATGGGGCAGTTCGTGGGCTGCATCGAGGGCATGGCCGAAGCCTGCGCCGCGCTCGACTTCCCGATCGTGTCGGGCAACGTCTCGCTCTACAACGAGACGAAGGGCGAGGACGGCACCGGCTCCGCGATCCTGCCGACCCCGGCCATCGGCGGCGTCGGCCTGCTGGCCGACTGGACGAAGTCCGCCACCATCGCCTTCAAGGCCGAGGGTGAGGAAGTCTTCCTGCTCTGCCACTCGCACAGCCATCTCGGCCAGTCGCTGTGGCTGCGCGAGATCGCCGGCCTCGACGGCCGCGACGCCGGCCCGGCCCCGTCGGTCGACCTCAAGGCCGAGAAGGCGGCGGGCGAACTGGTCCGTGGCCTCATCAACGACGGCCTCGTCTCCGCCGTGCATGACTGCTCGGACGGCGGCGTCGCGGTTGCCGTCGCGGAGATGGCGCTGGCGTCGAACATCGGCGTCACCGTGCCTGTCGTGGCCGATGCGCCCGCGCCCACCGGTCTGCTCTTCGGCGAGGATCAGGGCCGCTACATCGTCACCACCACCGACCCGGAAGCGCTCCGCAAGCGCGCCGAGGCGGCGGGCGTCAACTGCATCGCGATCGGCGTGACCGGCGGCGACGCGGTGGCGTTCGACCTCGTCGGCCGCGGCGGCGTCTCCTCGGTGGCGCTGGCGGACCTCCGCCGCGCGCATGAGGGCTTCTTCCCGACGCTGATGGGGGCGGACGCCGCGCTCGCCTGATGGCGCGGATTGACGCGGCGGTCGTCTTGCAGTCGTCTGTGCGCGCTTCGACTCAGGGGAGAAGAGCATGATCCGTAAGCTGATGACCGCCGCCGCCGTCCTCGCGCTGACGAGCGCGCCCGCGTTCGCCGCGCCCTGCAAGGATGCCAAGGGCAAGTTCACCAAATGCCCGCCGGCCAAGGGCGCGCCGGCCACGCGGTGCAAGGACGCCAAGGGCAAGTTCGCCAAGTGCGGCACGCCCGGCGCCACGCCCGTCAAGGGCAAGTGACCCGCCCGGCGGCCCGGTGAACACCGGGCCGCCGGCTCCCTTCCCATCGAAGCGGCTCACCGCTTGACGGGCGCGCGGCGAACCGACAGGTCCGCGCCATGAACCCATCGCCGCGCCACGCCACGATCGACGGCCTTCGCGGGCTGGCGGTGATGGGCATCCTGCTCATGAACATCGCCGGCTTCGCCCTGCCGTCCGGCGCCTATTTCAATCCGCTGGCGGGCGGCGGCACCGGACCGGCCGATCTTGCCGTCTGGGCCGCGGGCTTCGTGCTGGTCGACGGCAAGATGCGCGCGCTCTTCTCGATCCTGTTCGGCGCCTCGACGCTGATCGTGGTCGAGCGCGCCGAGGCCGCCGGGCGCAGCGGCCCGCGCACCCACGGCCTGCGCATGGCGACGCTGGCGCTGTTCGGGGCCGCGCACCTGCTCCTCGTCTGGCCGGGCGACATCCTGCTCCATTATGCGCTGGTGGGCCTCATCGCCCTGCCCTTCGTGGCGCTGGAGAGCCGCCAGCAGCTTCGCATCGGGGTGATGCTGCTCCTGATCCAGCTCGTCATCGGCGCGGCCTTCCTCGGCAGCTTCGTGGCGCTGCGCCACGCCGCCCAGCTTCCGGGCGCGGACGCCGCCACCGTCTCCGCCTGGCGGGACTTCGCGGCCGGTGTCGGCGTCGGTGCGCCCCAGGATGTCGCCAGAGAGATCGCACGCCTGCGCGGACCATGGAGCGGCATCGTCGCCGACAATCTCTCCCACGCGCTCGATGGGCCGCTCTTCCTGCTCGCCTTCGATGGGCCGGAGACGCTGGGCTTCATGCTGATCGGCATGGCGGCGCTCCGTTCGGGCTTCCTCACCGGCCAGTGGACGCGCGGACGCTATCTGAAGGCCGCCGCGATCGGCTTCGCCATCGGGCTGCCGCCGACCGTCGCGCTCTGCTGGTGGTGCTTCCAGAGCGGCTTCGACACGCTCACCACCTTCGCGGCGGCGACCGAGGGCGGCATCCCCTTCCGCCCCATCCTCGCGCTCGCGGAAGCCAGCCTCGCGCTCGCATGGCTCGCGGGTGGCGAGAGCGGCCTCAGGGACCGCCTGCGCGCCGCCGGGCGGATGGCGTTCAGCAACTATCTCGGCACCAGCCTCGCCATGACCTTCCTCTTCTACGGCTGGGGCCTCGGCCTGTTCGACCGACTCGGGCGGCTGGCACTCTATCCCGTCGTGGCGCTCGTCTGGCTGTCGATGCTGCTGTGGAGCCCCGCCTGGCTCGCCCGTTATCGCTACGGCCCGCTCGAATGGGCATGGCGCTCGCTGGCGCGTGGAAAGGCCCAGCCGATGCGACGAACCGATATTGAGATTGTATCGCAATAGCCCTATAGAGGCTCCGTCGCCACGGAGGCCCTATGATCGTCTGTGTTTGCAACGCGTTGAAGGAGCGTGAAGTCCGCGAGGCGGCCCGCGCCGGTTGCCGGGATCCGCTGTCCGCCTACGCGTCGCTCGGTTGCCGCCCGCGCTGTGGCCAGTGCGTTCCCTTCGCCCGAGACCTGATCGCCACCGAGCAGCAGGACGGCTGACCTTCCTCCTGAGAACCGCTTGCGCGAGTCGTTCGCGGTGGGATTATCGCCCTACAAGCGGTAAAACGCCGGCTTTCCGAGGTATGGAGGCCGATGATGAAGGGCGACGCGAAGGTTATCGAGCTGCTGAACCTCGCGCTCAAGAATGAGCTGACGGCGGTCAACCAATATTGGCTGCATTATCGCCTGCTCGACAATTGGGGCGTTCAGAAGCTGGCCGATTTCGAGCGGCACGAATCGATCGACGAGATGAAGCACGCCGATCTGCTGGCCGAGCGCATCCTGTTCCTCGACGGCCTTCCCAATTTCCAGATGCTCGGCCGCCTGCGCGTCGGCGAGACGGTGGAGGAGATCCTCAAGGCGGACCTCGCCGCCGAGGAAGAGGCCGTGCCCGTGCTGCGCGAAGGCATCGTCCAGGCCGAAGCCGTGCGCGATTTCGTCAGCCGCGACCTGTTCGTGAAGATCCTCGCCAACGAGGAGGAGCATATCGACTATCTGGAGAAGCAGTTCGATCTCATCAAGCTGATGGGCATCCAGAACTATGTCCAGCTTCAGTCCAAGGCCGCCGACGAGGAAGGCGCCACCACCGGCGATTGAGGCCAATCATTCCGTCGCGCCGCTCCCCTGGGGGCAGCGCGGCAAACCGGTGTCAGCGCTGGGCGATGCCGAAGCCGCCGGCGGGCTTGCGGCCGAAAGCGGGGCGACGATCGGCGAGCGGGCTCACCTCGCGATCGAACAGGCGCAGCGTGGCGTCGAACAGGGGGCGCAGCTCCACCACGCGCTCGATCAGCTCTTCGGGCGTCTCGCGGGCTTCCACGCAGCGGCGGGAGGTCATCTCGATCACTTCGGCCAGTGCCGCCAGCGGCTCGGCGCCGAACTGGCGCGATTCGCCCTTCAGCGTATGCGCGGGCAGCACGAGGGCGGCGGCATTCCGTTCCCGGATGGCCGCTTCGATCGCATCGACGGCCTTGGCGCCGTCTTCCCGGAAATAGCCGAGGATTCGCACGAAGCCGGTGCCCAGCTCCGCACGAACGCGGGCAAACGCGTTCCAATCGACCAGTTCGGCGGCTCCCATCGCCACGAGCAGATCCCCCAATACTCACACCTGTTGACACGCCTATGCAGCGTTTCGGGTAAAGAGAGGGTTACGCGCGATCCGCAATTAGTCGAAGCGCCGGCCCGATCGGGCTTTCGATATCGGAAAAGCGCCATCCGCGCTCGGCCGCGACGGCACCGATCTCGCGCGGGGCGGCGGGATCGTCGGCCACCGCGACGATGACCGCGTCCTCCCCGGCCTCCCGGATCGCGCGCGCCACCCGAATCGCCGGCCAGGGACAGCGCAGGCCGCGCAGATCGAGCAGCGCCTCGCTCATTCCTCGCCGGGCTTCTTCGCCCCATAGGGGTTCTTCGGCGCACGCAGCGTCAGCCGCACCGGCACCGCGCCGAAGCCCAGCTCCTTGCGGATGCCGTTGATGAGATAGCGCTGATAGCTCGTCGGGAGCTGATCGACGCGCGTGCCGAACAGCACGAAGCCCGGCGGGCGCGTCTTGGCCTGGGTGAGGAAGCGCAGCTTGATGCGCTTGCCGCCGGGCGCGGGCGGCGGGTTCTTCTCGACCGCTTTCTCGAACCAGCGGTTGAGCACGCCGGTCGACACGCGGCGCGACCACGCGTCGCGCGTCTCGAACGCGGCGCCGAGAAGCTGGTCCAGCCCCTTGCCGGTGGCCGCCGACACCGCGATCAGCGGCACGCCCTTCACCTGGCTGAGCCCTTCCTCCAGCGCTGCCTTGACGCCGTTGAACAGCGAGGACTGGTTCTCCGCCACATCCCACTTGTTGAGCGCGATGACGAGCGCACGGCCCTCTTCCAGCACCTTGTCGGCGATGCGCAGATCCTGCGCCTCCAGCCCGCGCGTGGCGTCGAGCAGCAGCACGACCACTTCGGCGAAATCCACCGCCCGCATCGTGTCGGAGGCGGAGAGCTTCTCCAGCTTGTCCTCGATCTTGGCCTTCTTGCGCAGCCCGGCCGTGTCGATCAGGCGGACGTCGCGGATGCGGCCGTCGGGGCTGGGCCACTGCCAGTCGACCGCGATCGAATCGCGGGTGATGCCGGCTTCCGGGCCGGTAATCATCCGGTCCTCGCCCAGCATCGTGTTGACCAGCGTCGACTTGCCGGCGTTCGGGCGGCCGACGATCGCCAGCTTGAGGATGGCGTCGGGGTTGTCGTCCCCCTCCTCTTCCTCCTCGAAATCCTCGCGGTCGACATAGGGGAGCAGCGCCGTGAACAGGTCACCCATGCCCTCGCCATGCTCTGCCGAGAGCGCGACCGGATCGCCGAGGCCGAGGCCGAAGCTCTCATAGACGCCGGGCTCCGCCGCCTTCCCTTCCGCCTTGTTGCAGACGAGGATGATCGGCGTATCCGAACCGCGCAGCCAGTTCGCCACGGTTTCGTCGAGCGGGGTCACGCCGGCGCGGGCGTCGATCATGAACAGCGCCGCGTCGGCCTGTGCGACGGCGGCCTCCGTCTGCGCGCGCATCCGGCCGGGCAACGACTGCGGATCGTCGCTCTCGAAACCGGCGGTGTCGACCACCTTGAACGACACGCCCAGAAGCTCGGCGTCGCCCTCGCGACGGTCGCGCGTCACGCCGGGGCGATCGTCGACCAGCGCGATGCGCTTGCCGACGAGGCGGTTGAACAGGGTCGACTTGCCGACATTCGGCCGGCCAATGATCGCGACGGTGGGCAGCTTCGCCATACTATCTCCGCAGCCGGCTTGACCGTCGTTCGCAGTCCAGCGATCGACGCCCGGCGGCACTTCCATAAAGCCAATCCGCCCCAGGTCGAAGCGGTTCGCGCTTCGCCCTAGGGCGTGATGACGGTTTTGGCCATGGGGCGGAGGAATAAGCCACGCCCCAGGCCGCTTCAGCCCGGGACGTCCGGGAACCTAGCGCCAGGCCGACAGCTTGCCGTCGCTGGAGAGCAGATACATCGTGCCCGCCGCCACCACCGGCGGCAGCGTGAAGGGCTTTTTGCTCACCTGCCGGATGGTCTGCACCTTGCCGTCGGCGACCGACACATAGGCCAGCTCACCGAGCGAATTGGTGAGGATCAGGCGGCCGCCCGCCAGCACCGGACCGTTCCAGAAGACGAGCTTGTTCTTCTTGTCCGGGTTCTTCCAGTGCTTGAGCTGGGTCGACCAGCGGATCTTACCCGTGGTGCGCTGGATGCAGTAGAGGCGCGCATCGTCGCCCACCATGAACAGCCAGTCGCCGCCGAGCGCCGGGGTCGAGATGCCGCCGACATTGATTTCCCACAGGCGCTGGCCGGTCACGAGATCGAGCGCCACCATGCGGCCACCCGCGCCCACGGCATAAACGCGCGTGTCGTCCACCACCGGGCTCGCGTCGACGTCGGTGACGTCGCCCACCGTCGTGGACATGCTGGTGCGGGTCAGCGCGTCCTGCCACACGACGCGGCCATTCTCGTAACGATAGGCGTCGAGATCGCCCGACGAATACCCCGCGATGACGGTGCTGTGCGCGATGGCAGGCGCCGCCGCGCCGAACACGCCGGCCGTCTCCAGCGGGCCGCTCGCGGTCCACTGGGTGGAGCCATCGGCGAGGCTGAGCGCGAAGAGCTGGTTGTCCTGGCTCATCACGTAGGCCGAGCCGCCGGCGATCGAGGGCGCACCGCGCAGCGGGCCGCCCGGCGTCACCTTCCAGCCGATCTTGCCGGTCGCCGCGTCGAGCTGCGCGACGTCGCCGAGGCCGGTCGTCGCATAAAGCTTGCCGTCATCGAAGCTGACGCCGCCGCCGAACAGCGAGGCGGTGTAACGCTTGCGCTCCTTGCGGCCGAGCAGACCCATCACGCCCGCCTGCTTGAGCGCCGGCCCCATCTTGCCCTTGATCTGCACCGACCATAACTGGCGCCCGGTCTGCGCGTCGAACGAGCGGACATTGGCCATGGTGTCGATCACATAGACATGGCCGTTGGCGATCACCGGCGTCGCCGCGAGGCGCTCATTCTTGCCGGCCTTGCTGAGCTGCGCCATCCAGACGCGGCCAGGATTTTCGGCCAGCGCGACATTGCCCATCGCCTTCTGCGCATCGCCGCCCGGCTGCATCCACATCGCGTTCGCGTCGGCCGCCGGCACGGTGACCGGCATCGCGGAGATCGAAGCGTCGGTGCCCGCGCTGCTTTCCACGGTCAGCACGGGGATGCGCTCGCCCAGCACGGCCGTCTTCGGCCTTTTGTCGCCACCGTGGAAGATGCCGCAGCCCGACAGCAGCGTCGCCGCCGTGAGCGCCGCCGCGAGCGAAGCCCGCTTTCGATCCGTCAATCCCCGCCCCATCATGTTCGTCTCACATCCATGTCCAGGCCCCGGGCTCCCCGCCCGCCGGGCCACGCGGCAAGCCGCAATCAGGAATCCGCGCTGTCGGTAGGCTGAACGGCGTCGACGCCGAGATCGGCCGCGAGCTGCGACACGCGCGCGCGCAGCGACCGCGGGACCGACTTGTCCCTGGCGATCGCGGCGAAGAGCGCGCCGGCCTGCTTGGGCTGGTTCAGCTTCATATAGGCGATGCCGCTCATCTCGCCGGCGCTGCCGAACCACGGGTTGCCGGGCACGGCGAGCGGCTTCAGGCGCTTGACCACCTCGGCGGGCGGCAGCTTGTCGAAGTCGAGCGTCGTGCCGCGCAGCACGGCGACGTCGCGAAGCTGCTGCGGAACGCTGCCATCGGCGGCGATCCCGGCAAAGGCGGCGGAGGCCTCCGGCAGCTTGCCGTCGCGCACCAGCATGTCGGCGAGCAGCATCCGCGAGAGCGGCGCATAACCCTTCGAGCCTTCGTCCGCGAGCGCCTGGAGCTGCTTGCGGGCATCGGCTTCGTTGCCGGCGGTGAGCGAGGACATCGCCTGGACGATCTTCTCGCCCTTCTCGCCGGCGATATCCTGCTGATGCGAGCGCCACCACAAGGTGCCGCCGAACGCGATCAGCGCAAGCAGCACGATGACGCCGACGATCACGCCATACCGGCGCGCGGCCTTCTCGACGCGCTCGCGCCGAACCTCGTCGTCCACCTCGCGGAAGAAGGCTTCATTGCTCTGCGGGGTGAGTGCCAATCAACATCTCCATGGGGCGACAAGGCCCGAAAACGCGGCGGACCTTAGCGGCGCGCGCGCGGGAACGGAACAGCTATCACTTGGGGGCGTATGTTTCCGCCGCCGTCGGGAAGGTGCGAGCGCGGACTTCGCCCGCATAAGCCTCCGCCGCAGCCGCGATACGCGGCGCCAGATCGTCATAGCGCTTCACGAAACGGGCGGTGCGCTCGAACATCCCCAGCATGTCGTCGATCACCAGCACCTGCCCGTCGCACCGGGCGGACGCGCCGATGCCGATGGTGGGGCAGGCGATTTCCTGCGTGATGCGGGCGGCGATCGGCTCGACCACGCCCTCGATCACCAGCGTGAAGGCACCGGCATCCGCGATGGCGCGCGCGTCGCGGACGATCTTCTCGGCCTCCGCCTCGCTGCGGCCGCGCGCGGCATAGCCGCCGAGCGCGTTCACCGCCTGCGGAGTGAGACCGACATGTCCCACAACGGGAATCCCACGCGCCGAGAGAAAGGCGACCGTCTCGGCCATCGCCTCCCCGCCCTCGAGCTTTACGGCCGCGGCTCCCGTCTCCTTGAGGAGACGCGACGCCGACCGGAACGCCTGCTCGGGCGAAGCCTCATAGCTGCCGAACGGCATGTCGATGGCGACGACGCTGTGCCAGCTCCCGCGCACGACGGCGGCGCCGTGCGCGCACATCATCTCCATGCTGACCGGAATGGTCGACGGCAGGCCGTAGATCACCTGCCCCAGACTGTCGCCGACCAGCAGCATGTCGCAATGCGGATCGAGGATCTGCGCCATGCGCGCCGTATAGGCGGTGAGCATCACGATCGGCTCGGCGACGGGCCGCCCCTGCGTCTTGCGGCCGCGAATCGCGGGGACGGTCAGGCGCTTGACCGGCGCTGGCGTCGGGTTCGCCCGGCTGGTCGAGGTGTCGAGCGTGAAGGTCGTGGACATGGCCTTGGACTAGCGGCTTCGGCGCTCAGGGGCAAATCGCCGGGCGGCGATCAGGCCAGCGCCTCGGCATAATGTTCCGCCTTGAAGCCGACCAGCGTGCGCCCGCCGAGATCGAGCACCGGACGCTTAATCATGGACGGCTGGGCCAGCATCAGGTCGATCGCCTTGTCGGCGTCGATCCCCTCGCGATCGGCATCGGGAAGCTTGCGGAAGGTGGTGCCGGCGCGGTTGAGGATCTTCTCCCAGCCATGCTCGGCCACCCAGCCCGACAGCGTCGCACGATCGATGCCGGCGGTCTTGTAATCGTGGAAACCGTAGGCGACGCCATGCTCGTCGAGCCAGTTGCGGGCCTTCTTCATCGTGTCGCAGGCCTTGATGCCGTAGATGGTGATCGCGTCAGTCATGGTTCGTCTTTTGCTGTTTCTGGAGCGCGGTGGCGAAATCGGCGCGGGACTTGGCGACGATCCGCCCGAGCAGCGCCGGATCGACCAGCGCACCGCGACGGGCACGGCCGATCACGTCCGCCACCTCGGGATGGGCGGGCAGCACCACATCCGCCTTCATCGCGCCGAGCCTGTCGAAGCTCCTGCGGAAATCGCTGACGATGCCGGGATAGGCCTTGTTCCCGACCAGCCTGTTGCCCGCGACGCTCACGCTGCACGGGAAGACGACGGCCAGCGGCCGCCCCTTCTCGCGCACCTGCATGGTCCAGCTCGTGCAGCCCGGCGTGTGGCCGGGCGTGGCGCGGGCGGTGAGCGTGATGCCGCCCAGCGTCACCCTGTCACCATCCCGGATCGGCCGATCGACATGCACCGGCGGATAGGGCCTGGGCGTGTAGAGCACCTCTCCGGGCGAGCGCCCCCGTTCCAGGGCCGCGACGTCGCCCGCGCCCGCCGCCACCTTCGCGCCGCTGTCGCGCGCCAGCGCCGCCACGGCGCCGGCATGATCGAAATGGGCGTGGCTGACGAAAATCCACTTCACGCCATGGATCGGCACGCCCATCGCCTCGATATGCTGGCGGATCATCGCGGCGTTCGGCTCCGGCGTGCCGTCGATGAGGATGGCGCCGGCGGGAGTGTGGATCAGATAGGCCGCGATCCCGGCGCTGCCGACATAGTCGATCGGCCCGATCAGATGGAACGGCGCGATCGGCTGGGTCCAGTTGGCGGGATCGGGCGTGTCGGCCGCCACGGGGGCAGCGGACAGAAGCACGGCAAGCAGCGCCGCGCGGCGGCGGATGCCGCCGAATGAAGCGAAGGAATGCCCCCTGGACATTCCCGCTTTCCGCTTCACTCCCACTCGATGGTCCCCGGCGGCTTCGACGTGAAGTCGTAGACCACGCGGTTGATGCCCTGCACCTCGTTGACGATGCGGGTCGCCACCCGGCTCAGGAAGCCGGCGTCGAACGGATAGACGTCCGCCGTCATGCCGTCGACCGAGGTGACCGCGCGCAGGCCGCACACCGAATCATAGGTGCGGTGATCGCCCATCACGCCGACGGTGCGCACCGGCAGCAGCACCGCGAAAGCCTGCCAGATCGCATCGTAGAGCCCGGCGTTGCGGATCTCTTCGAGATAGATGGCGTCAGCCTTGCGCAGGATGTCGCAACGCTCCTTCGTCACCTCGCCGGGGATGCGGATCGCGAGGCCCGGTCCGGGGAACGGGTGGCGGCCCACGAAGGCCTCGGTCAGACCCAATTCGCGGCCGAGCAGGCGGACCTCGTCCTTGAACAGCTCGCGCAGCGGCTCGACCAGCTTGAGGTTCATCCGCTCCGGCAGGCCGCCGACATTGTGGTGGCTCTTGATCGTGACGGAAGGCCCGCCGGTGAAGCTGACGCTCTCGATCACGTCCGGGTAGAGCGTGCCCTGCGCCAGGAACTCGGCGCCGCCGATCTTCTTCGCCTCGGCCTCGAACACCTCGATGAAGGTCTTGCCGATGAACTTGCGCTTGGCCTCGGGGTCGGTGACGCCCTCCAGCCCCTTCATGAACAGCGTCTCGGCATCCACATGGATGAGCGGGATATTGTAGTGGTTGCGGAACAGCGAGACGACCTGCTCGCTCTCGCCGGCGCGCATCAGGCCGTGATCGACATAGACGCAGGTGAGCTGATCCCCGATCGCCTCGTGAATCAGCACCGCCGCGACCGACGAGTCGACGCCGCCCGACAGGCCGCAGATCACCTTGCCCTTGCCGACCTGCTGGCGGATTTCCTCGATCTTGGCGGCGCGGAAGCCGGCCATCGACCAGTCGCCCTCCAGCCCGCAGACATGGCGGACGAAGTTGGCGATCAGCTTGCCGCCATCGGGCGTGTGGACCACCTCGGGGTGGAACTGCACGCCGTAGAAGCGGCGGCTCTCGTCCGCCGTGATGGCGAAGGGCGCGCCCTCGGAGACCGCGATCGGGTGGAAGCCCTCCGGCAGGCGCGTCACCTTGTCGCCATGGCTCATCCAGACCTGATGGCGCTCACCTTCCTGCCAGAGCCCGTCGAACAGCGCCGAGCGGTCCTTCACCTCGACGAAGGCGCGGCCGAACTCGCCGCCTTCGCCCGAGACGACCACTTCGCCGCCCAATTGCTTGCACATCGTCTGCTGGCCATAGCAGATGCCGAGGATCGGTAGCCCCGCCTCGAAGAAGCGCTGCGGCGCGGAGGGCGCATTCTCCTCCGTCACCGAAGCAGGCCCGCCCGAGAAGATCAGGCCGGCGGGCTTCAGCCGGTCGAACGCGGCATCGGCGGACTGGAAGGGCGCGATCTCGCAATAGACGCCCGCTTCACGCACGCGACGCGCGATGAGCTGGGTCACCTGGCTGCCGAAATCGACGATGAGGATGCAGTCTTGCGGGGTGACGGTCATGGCGAGCCCCTAAAGCGCGAGGCCTCCCCTGTCCAGCCGCGGCGGCATGGTCAACGCTTCGTTTACATATGGGACTTAAGTCGAACGACAACAGTTTCGGTGGGGGATTCCCGAATGCCGCGTCGTATCCGCTCGCTGCTCTCCACGCTCCGCGAGGAGGTGCAGCATTACGCCTCCGAAACGGAGGCGATCGCCGGGCGGACCAACCTGCTGGCGCTCAACGCCACGATCGAGGCGGCGCGCTCGGGCGAGGCCGGGCGCGGCTTCTCGGTGGTGGCGCAGGAGGTGAAGGCGCTGGCCGGCCAGGCCCGCTCCAGCGCGGCCAATTTCCGCGCCGAGGTGCTCGATCGCCTCGCGCAGGGCGCCCATATCGCGGACGAACTGGTCGGCGAGGTGGAGGGCGCGCGCCTCGCCGAGCTGGCCCAGTCGATCATCCAGACGGTCGCCCGCTCGCTTTATGATCGCTCGATCGACGTGCGGATGCTGGCGACGGACCCCGCCGTGGTCGCGGGCGCGGCAGAGGCGCTCACCGATCCGGTGGCGGAGCAGCGCGCGCTCGACCGGCTGCGCGCGATGCTCCATTTCTCGCCCTATTTCCTCAACGCCTTCGTCGCCGACAACAAGGGCAATATCGTCGCCTGCGCCCACGCCAATGCCGAGGTCCGCACGCACAACCTGCGCAACGAGCCGCAGTACAACATGGCTCTCGCCGCGATGGGCATGGATGACTGGTTCACCGACGAGGTGTGGGAGAATCCCTTCTCCAACAATCGCCATGTGCTGATCTATGTCGCCCCGATCCGGCAGGATGGGCGCAATATCGGCGTCTGCTATCTCGAATATGACTGGCAGGGGCAGGCCGACGCGATCCTCCACAGTATCGGGCAGGCGAGCGCGAACGCGCTGGTCAGCATCGTCGACGAGCAGGATCGGGTGGTGGCCACCACGGGCCACTACGCCTTCAACGAGCTGCTGCGTATCGCGGGCGCCGGCCTCGCCGAGGGGCGCCATGTCGAGACGCGGGACGAATCGATCGTCGCACAGGCGATGGCGATCCCGGCCAACGGCTTCGATGGCCTCAAGCTGCGCTGCGTGATCGAACAGCGCGTGCCGGGCGAGCGCGAGATCGCCGAAATGCTATCCGGCACGCAGGAAGCGGCAAAGGCCGCTTAGAGCCGCAGGCCCGACCAATAGGCGGCAAACGCCCAGAGGTCTGCGATCTCCTCGATCTGCTTGGCGAGCGGCTTGCCCGCGCCATGGCCGGCCCGCGTCTCGATGCGGATCAGGTGAGGCCTCGACCCGATGTCCGCGGCCTGGAGCGCGGCGGCATATTTGAAGCTGTGCGCGGGCACCACGCGATCGTCGGTATCGGCGGTGGCGATCAGGATCGCTGGATAGTCCGCCCCGTGGCAGATATTGTGGATCGGCGAATAGCCGAGCAGCGTCGCGAAATCCTCCTCCACGCCCGGATCGCCATAATCGTCGATCCAGTAGCGCCCCGCCGTGAAGCGGTGGAAGCGCAGCATGTCATGCACGCCCACCCCCGGCAGAGCCGCCGCGAACAGGTCCGGCCGCTGGTTGGTGACGGCGGCGACGAGCAGCCCGCCATTGGAATGGCCGTGGACGACGAGCCCGTTCCGCGCCGCGATCCCCCGCGCCATCAGATGCTCGGCGGCGGCGATGAAGTCGTCGAACACATTCTGCTTGTTGGCGCGGCGACCGGCGTCGTGCCAGGCCTTGCCATATTCGCCCCCGCCCCGGATGTTGGCGACGGCATAGACGCCGCCCATCGCCGCCCAGCCGAGCGCGGCCGGCGAGAAGCCCGGCGTCAGCGAGATCTCGAACCCGCCATAGCCATAGAGGATCGTCGGCGCGGGCGAGACGACATCGCGACGGCGCAGCACGAAGATCGGCACCACCGTGCCGTCCTTCGACGTGCAGGCGGTCTGCTCGACGACGAACTCCGCCGGATCGAAGGAGAGCGGCGGGCGCGCGAACATGCTCGTCGCGCCGGTGGCGACGTCGAGACGGTGGATTTCCGTCGGCCGGTCATAGCTGGTGAAGGCGAAGAAGGCCTCCGGGTCGCCGCCCTCCCCGTCCATCGCCGCGATCGCGCCGACGGCGGGCAGGCCGACATGGTCCATCAGCCGCCCTTCGAGGTCATAGACGCGCAGCTCGCTCGCCACGTCGCGCAGGACGGAGACGAGCAGCCGATCGCCGACCAGCCGCGCATCGGCGATCAGATCATGCCCCTCGGCGACGATCTCGCGGCGGCGGCGCATCTCGGATGCGACATCGATCGAGACGATGCGGCGGCGCGGCGCCTCCAGATCGGTGACGAAATAGAAGAGGTCGCCGGCCGCGCCCGCCAGCCGCCAGTCATTCTCCAGCCCGCGCACCAGCGTGCGGGATTGCAGCTTCTCGGCGGTGAGATCGATCAGCGTCAGCTCGGTGCGGGCCTCCGTCCCTTCGGCGGACGAGATCAGCAGCCAGCGCCCGTCCTGCGTCACTTCCGCGACATGGGTGAGGCGCGGACGATCCGGCGTCGCATAAACGAGGAAGTCCTGCTCCTGGCGCGTGCCGAGGCGGTGGAACCACACCGAATGATCGAGGTTCGAGGCCTGATGCTCGGCCCCCGCCTCCGGCTCGGGGAAACGCGAGTAGAAGAAGCCCGAGCCATTGCCCGCCCAGGCGAGCCCGCTGAACTTCACCCAATGCACCTCGTCGGACAGCGTCTCGCCGCCGTCGACGTCGAGAATGCGCACCGTCCGCCAGTCGCTGCCGCCATCCTGCACGGCATAAGCGATGCGACGGCCGTCGCGCGACACCTCCCACTCGCCGAGCGCGGTCGCGCCATCCTCGGACCAATGGTTCGGATCGATCAGCACGCGCGGTTCGGCGGCGAGCCTGTCGCGCACGCAGAGCACCGGCTGCGCATCCAGCCCGCTGTTGCGCAGATGGAAATAGCGCCCGCCCCGCTTGAGCGGCAGCGACACGCGCTCGTAATTCCACAGCCGCGTCAGCCGCTCGCGGATCGCCTCGCGGCCGGGCAGCTTCGCGAGATAGGCTTCGGTCAGCCCCGCCTCGGCCTCCACCCACGCCCGCACCCGCTCATCGTGACGGACATCGCCCTCCAGCCAGCGGTAGGGATCGCTGACCGTCCGGCCGAACAGCGTGTCGACGATGTCGCCGCGCGTCGTCGGAGGATAGGCGATCGGTCCGTCCGGGCTCATCGATGAGGCTTCCTTTGCTGCGCCGTTCTTTCCCGGTTTCCGCTCTAACCCGGCGGGCGGGTGATTCAACCATGCGCCGCCCACAAGCAAAAAGGGCCGCCCCGATCCGGGACGACCCTTTCCACTGTTTCGGCGATGAGACCGAAGGGGAGCAGCTTAGGCCGCATCCTCCAGTTCGTCGGCAACCTCGACCGGACCCGAGTCCTGGCCCTTGGCCGACGTGTCGCGGTCGACGAACTCGATGATCGCCATCGGGGCGGCGTCCGAAGCGCGGATGCCGGCCTTGATGATGCGGGTGTAGCCGCCCGCGCGCGAGGCGTAGCGCTCAGCCAGCACGTCGAACAGCTTCACGAGCTGCGCATCGTCCTGGAGACGGGCGTGGGCCAGACGACGGTTCGACAGGCCACCCTTCTTGGCGAGGGTGACGAGCTTCTCAACATAGGGACGAAGCTCCTTCGCCTTGGCGAGGGTCGTCGTGATCTGCTCATGCTTGATGAGCGCCGCCGACTGGTTGCGGAACAGGGCGGTACGATGGGAGGCGGTGCGCTGAAGCTTACGGCCGCCGACGCGATGACGCATGGTTTTCTTCCTTCATGTTCGTCCCGCAGCCGTCCGAGGTACTGCGGGCCAGGCGGTGAAACGGGGCACCGCCCATACCCCTGATCGACTTGGAAACTCGCCGCGAGGGCCGGAGCCCCCGCGTCAGGATCAATATTCCTGCTCGAGCTTCTTCGCCATTTCCTCGATGTTCTCCGGCGGCCAGCCGGGGATGTCCATGCCGAGGCGCAGGCCCATCGACGAGAGCACTTCCTTGATCTCGTTGAGCGACTTGCGGCCGAAATTCGGCGTGCGGAGCATCTCGGCCTCGGTCTTCTGGACCAGGTCGCCGATGTAGATGATGTTGTCGTTCTTCAGGCAGTTCGCCGAACGGACCGACAGTTCCAGCTCGTCCACCTTCTTGAGGAGGTAGCGGTTGAGCTGGTTGGCGTCCGTCTCCGGCTCGGCGCCGGCAGACGGCACGGCCACGCCGGCAACCGACGGGATCGAGGTCTGGAGCGTCAGGCCGTCGTCGAAGTGGACGAAGAGCTGGAGCTGGTCCTGAAGGATGCGCGCGGCATAGGCCAGGCCATCTTCCGGGGTGACGGTGCCGTCGGTCTCGATCGTCAGGGTCAGCTTGTCGTAATCAAGCTCCTGGCCGACGCGGGTGTTCTCCACCTTGTAGGCGACCTGACGGACCGGCGAATAGAGCGCGTCGACCGGGATGAGGCCGATCGGCGCATCGGCCGGACGGTTCAGCGCGGCGGCGACATAGCCCTTACCCGTCGCGGCGGTCAGCTCCATGTTGAGCGTCGCGCCGTCGTCGAGATGGCAGATCACCAGATCCGGGTTCATCACCTCGATGTCGCCGGTGGTGGCGATCATGCCCGCGGTGACTTCGGCCGGGCCGGTCGCGGAGAGCTGGAGGCGCTTGGCGCCCTCGCCCTGCATCTTGAGCGCGATCTGCTTGACGTTCAGCACGATGTCGGTGACGTCTTCGCGGACGCCCGCGAGCGACGAGAACTCGTGCAGCACATTCTCGATCTTGATCGAGGTGACGGCGGCACCCTGGAGCGACGAGAGCAGAACGCGGCGCAGCGCGTTGCCCAGCGTCAGGCCGAAACCACGCTCCAGCGGCTCAGCGACGAAAGTGGCGCGACGCTTGCCATCGCCGCCAGCCTTCTTCTCGAGGCCGTTGGGCTTCTTCAGTTCCTGCCAGTTCTTGGCGTTGACGGCCATATGTCTTCCCTCAAGGGTTGGGCTTTACAGGGGGTGCGTCCACCCCCGGCCGGAAGGTCGACGCGGCCGGATGAGCGGCCGCGTCGGAAGTACGATCAGACGCGACGACGCTTGGACGGGCGAACGCCGTTGTGCGGGATCGGGGTCACGTCGCGGATCGACGTGATCTGGAAACCGACCGCCTGGAGGGCGCGGAGCGCCGACTCACGGCCCGAACCCGGACCCTTCACCTCGACCTCGAGCGTGCGGACGCCGTGCTCGGCGGCCTTCTTGCCCGCGTCCTCGGCGGCGACCTGGGCGGCATAGGGGGTCGACTTGCGCGAGCCCTTGAAGCCCATCATGCCCGCCGACGACCACGCGATGGCGTTGCCCTGCGCGTCGGTGATGGTAATCATGGTGTTGTTGAAGCTGGCGTTCACATGGGCGACGCCGGCGGTGATGTTCTTGCGTTCGCGACGGCGAATGCGCTGCGGTTCACGAGCCATTTTCTGCTGATCCTACCTGAGGGACACCGTGGCCGAGGCGAGCCCCGGCCGGCGTCATCACTTCTTCTTGCCGGCGATCGGCTTGGCCTTGCCCTTGCGGGTGCGCGCATTGGTGTGCGTGCGCTGGCCGCGGACCGGCAGGCCCTTGCGATGGCGGAGGCCGCGATAGCAGGCGAGGTCCATCAGACGCTTGATGTTCATCGCGGTCTGGCGACGCAGATCGCCTTCCACGGTGTAGCCGGCGTCGATCGCCTCACGGATCTGGAGAACTTCCTGATCGGACAGATCCTGCACGCGGCGCTGCGGCTCAAGGCCGAGCTTGGCGGTGATTTCCTTGGCCTTGGCCGGGCCAATGCCATGGATGTAGGTCAGCGCGATTTCGACGCGCTTGTTGGTCGGGATGTTGACACCCGCAATACGAGCCACTGTGTTCTTCTCCTGCTCCACAGGGCGCCTCGGGCAAGGCGCCCCATCTCGTCGCTTCGACCCGCAACGCCACCCAAACGACGCGCGACAAGGCGCCGACGGGATGCCGGGTTGCGGGATTGGCTGCACCTAATGATCGACTCAGGGCCTGTCAAGCGAGTCGATCCCCAACGGGAAAAGGGGAGCGGCCCCATCGGAACCCCTCCCCTCCTGCGCTGGTCCGCATGACGTCCGCTCAGGCCGGCACGCGATCCAGAATGGCATCGATGGCCTCGCCGACATGGGCGATGTCCGCCATGCCATCGACCCGGTTCACCAGACCCTTCGCCTCGTAATAGGGAAGGATCGGCGCGGTCTTGGCGCGATACTCCGCCATGCGGGTGCGCACCGTCTCCTCATTGTCGTCCGGCCGGCGCTTGAACTCGTGCCCGCCGCAGACGTCGCAGATGCCCTCGACCTTGGGCTGCTTGAAATGGTCGTGATAGCCGGCGCCACAGGTGGCGCAGGTGAAGCGGCCGACGATGCGCTCGACCAGCGCATCCTCGTCGACCGCCAGCTCGATCACATGGCCGAGCTTGCGACCACGCTCGCCAAGGATGGCGTCGAGCGCGACGGCCTGCGCATGGGTGCGCGGATAGCCGTCGAAGATCACGCCTATCTCCTGCGGCAGCGCATCCAGCGCGTCCCCGATGATGCCCGACACGATCTCGTCCGAGACGAGCTGCCCGGCATCCATCACCGCCTTGGCCTGAAGGCCGGTGGGTGTCCCCGCCTTCACCGCGGCGCGCAGCATGTCGCCCGTCGATAGCTGCACCATGCCGCGCGTCTCGACCAGCCGGGTCGCCTGCGTTCCCTTACCAGCACCGGGCGGCCCGAGCAGGATGATGTTCATATATTCCTTCCCCCTCTTCTTACCCAAGGTGTCGGCGGCCGCCTCAGCGGCGCGGCGCACCGCCCTTGAGCTTCGCCTTCTTGATGAGGTCGCCATATTGATGGGCGAGCAGATGGCTCTGGATCTGCGTCACGGTATCCATCGTCACGTTGACGACGATGAGCAGGCTGGTGCCGGTCAACGGCATCTGCGGCAGGCCGAACGCCTTGATGACGGCCTCGGGCACGAGGCAGATCGCGGCCAGATAAGCGGCACCGATCACCGTGATGCGGGTGAGGACGTAATCCAGATAGTCGCCGGTCGCCTTGCCCGGACGGATGCCCGGAATGAAGCCGCCATAACGCTTCAGATTGTCCGCCGTCTCCTCCGGGTTGAACACCACGGCCGTGTAGAAGAAGCAGAAGAAGATGATGCCGATCGCGTAGAGCGACAGGTACAGCGGCGATCCATGCTGGAGCGCGGTGCTGATCGACAGAAGGATGTCGTTCCAGCGGCCGGAGCCCTGAGCATGGCTGCCGGCGAACTGCGCGATCGTCAGCGGCATCAGCAGCAGCGACGAAGCGAAGATCGGCGGGATCACGCCCGAGGTGTTGATCTTGAGCGGCAGGTAGCTCTTCTCGCCCTGCATCATGCCGCGCGCGGTCTGTCGCTTGGGGTACTGGATCAGCACCCGGCGCATCGCATGTTCCATGAAGCAGATGAAATAGATCATGCCGAACGCGATCACGAAGGCGGCGATGATCGTCAGCGGCGAGATCGAGCCGGTGCGGCCGCTCTCCAGCAGGTTCGACACGACGGTCGGGAACTGGCTGACGATGCCGGCCATGATGATGAGCGACACGCCGTTGCCGATGCCGCGCGAGGTGATCTGCTCACCCAGCCACATCAGGAACATGGTTCCCCCGACCAGCGAGATCACCGTCGTGATGCGGAACAGCATCCCCGGCTCGACCACCGCCGACACGCCCGACGAGGCGCCCCAGCTCTCCAGGCCGACGGAGATGAAATAACCCTGCACCACCGTCAGGAAGACGGTGAGGTAGCGGGTATACTGGTTGAGCTTCTTGCGGCCGGTCTCGCCTTCCTTCTTGATCGCCTCGAGCTGGGGCGAAAGCGAGGTGGCGAGCTGCACGACGATCGAGGCGGTGATGTAGGGCATCACGCCCAGCGCCACCACCGACATGCGGTGGAGCGCGCCGCCCGAGAAGTTGTTGAAGAAATCGAGCACGCCGCCGTTCGTCTTCTGGAACAGCGAGTTGAGCGCGCGCGGATCGATGCCCGGCAGCGGCACGAAGCTCAGCAGGCGGAACACGACCAGCGCGCCCAGCGTGAACCACAGCCGCTTCTTGAGATCGGTGGCCTGCGAGAACTTCGACAGGCTAAGCCCTGCGGCCGTCTGATTGGCGGCGGATGCCATGAATTGAACGTCCCCGAAAAACGAAAAGCGGCGGGTGCATCAATGCGCCCGCCGCTTCCATATAAGCCTCAATCGAGCTTGTCTAAGCCCTATGCGGCAAAAGGTTCGAACCGATCCCGGCTCAGGCGCGGGCGGCGCGCTTCGCGTCGCGGACGCTGTTCTTCTTGGCCGCGGCCTTCTCGGCGGCCGGAACCACCTCGATCACCTCGACCGAACCACCGGCCTTCTCGATCGCCGCCTTGGCCGAAGCCGAGACGCCGGCGATCTTGAACGACAGCTTCGCGGTCAGCTCGCCCTTGGCGAGAACGCGCACGCCGTCCTTGCCGCCACGGGCCACGCCGGCCGCCTTCAGCGCCGCGTGATCGATCAGCGCCGCCGCATCGAGCTTCTTGGCGTCGACCAGCTTCTGGATCTGGCCGAGATTCACCTCGGCGAAGTCCTTCGCGAAGATGTTGTTGAAGCCGCGCTTCGGGATACGCATGTGGAGCGGCATCTGACCGCCCTCGAACCCGTTGATCGAGACGCCCTCGCGGGACTTCTGACCCTTCTGGCCGCGACCGGCGGTCTTGCCCTTGCCGGAGCCGATGCCACGGCCCACGCGCATACGGCGGTGACGGGCGCCTTCGTTGTCGCGGATGTCGTTCAGTTTCATGATGCACTCGCTTTCGCTTTTGTCGCGCGGATAGGAAGCGGCGGCCCTTAACGACATTCGATCCGTTTGCCAACCCGATTCCCGAGGAATCAGGACGCGGTCATCGCCCGCTCGCCTCTGGCGGCCTCGGCGCGGCGGCGCAGATGCGCCGAGAGCTTCCGCCGGACGGGCGTGTCATACCAGCGGTCGACCGCCGCGCTCAGCAGCACCAGCGCCGCGATCGCCGCGAGGCCGGCCATCCAGACGGCATCCGTCCGGGGACGCCAATAATGGAAGATCGCCAGCTTCGCGAACTGGAGCACCGGCCCATGCAGCACATAGACCGCGTAGGAGGTGAGCCCGGCCCAGCGGAACAGCCGGTCCAGCCCCGGCGCAGGCTCCAGCCTCAGGCCCGCCCACACCAGCAGCGGCAGCACGAACAGCGCGCAGGCGAGATCGAACAGCGGCCCGCCGCCGCCCGTGGCGAGGATCGGGATGAGCAGCAGCGGCACCAGCGCGGCCGCCCAGCCCCGCCGGACGCGCCCGTCATAGGCCCGGAAGATCAGCACGCCGAGCGAGAAGGAATAAAGCACCCGCACCAGCCCACCGGCGACCGAGCCCCAGGTCGAGCCCATGTCGACGCCGCCATGCGCCAGGCTCGCGGCGGTGAGCACCAGCCCCGACACCGTCACGACGAGCCACAGCAGGCGGTTCGACAGCCGCCGCCATTGCCAGGCGTAGAGCGCGTTGATCGCCAGTTCGAGCACCAGTGACCAGCCCGCGACGTTGAGCGGCATCACCCAGTCATGCCCCGAGAGCGACGGGGACGGCAGCATCGCGAGGCCCGTCACCAGCGCCAGGGCGATGCTGGCGGGCGTGTCTCCCCCCACCCCCATGGCGAGGCGCACCAGCGCGAAGGCGAGCCCGATCATCAGGCTCAGCGCGAACAGCGGCCACAGGCGGATGAAGCGGATGCGCATGAACGCCCGCGTCGAGAGCCCCTCGGCCAGCCGCCCGCGATAGGAGGCCTCCAGGACGCAGCCGGAGAGCGCGAAGAAGAGGTCCACCGACAGATAGGCCGACGCCGGATGGAAATGCCCGACGATCGCCCGCGAATGGAACAGCACGATCATGATCGCGGCGATGCCCCGCAACCCATCCAGCGTCAGGAATATGCGCTTGTCCGCCTGCATCGCCTCTCGCATCGCCTCGGCGTGGGCGCGTCCGGCCCCACGCTTCTCGTTAGGGCATCCCGGAGGGGATGTCCCGGATAAGACAAGGGCTCCGCTACCTCATCGGCAGCGGAGCCCCTGTTTCTGACACCCGGTGATCGGGCGAAGGGCTTAGCCCTCCACCTTCACCATGTGCTGCACCTTGCGGATCATGCCGCGAACCTCGGGGGAATCCTCGAGTTCGCGGGTCCGGTGCATCTTGTTGAGGCCGAGGCCGACCAGAGTCGCGCGCTGGTCAGCGGTACGACGGATCGGCGAACCGGTCTGCGTCACCTTGATGGTCGCCATGATCGATTACTCCACGATCGCGGCGGCATCGGCTTCGGCGGTCTGGGAACCACCGCGGCCGAGCAGGTCCGCAATCTTCTTGCCACGGCGAGCCGCGACCGACTTCGGGCTGGTCTGATCCTTGAGCGCCTCGAAGGTCGCGCGGATCATGTTGTACGGGTTCGACGTACCGACCGACTTGGTCACCACGTCATGAACGCCCAGGCTCTCGAAGATGGCGCGCATCGGGCCACCCGCGATGATGCCGGTGCCCTGCGGCGCCGAGCGGACGGTCACGCGGCCGGCACCGAAGTGGCCGTTGCCGTCGTGATGGAGGGTGCGGCCGTCCTTCAGCGGAACGCGGACCATCGCCTTCTTGGCGGCGGCGGTCGCCTTCGAGATCGCTTCCGGAACTTCGCGGGCCTTGCCGTGGCCGAAGCCCGAACGACCCTTGCCGTCGCCGACCACCACCAGAGCGGCGAAGCCGAAACGCTTACCACCCTTCACGGTCTTCGAGACGCGGTTGATGTGGACGAGCTTTTCGATCAGCTCCTCGCCACCTTCCTCGGCGTTGTTGCGGCGGTCGTCACGACGGCCACGATTGCCGTCACGGCCACGGCCGCCACGATCGCCACCCGGACCACGGCCACGGCCGCCGCGCGGGCCACGACCCTCGCGGGGCGCACCTTCGGTGCCGGCCGGCTGCTCGGCGCCGGGCGCCTGGTTCTGCACTTCATCGGCCATCATCAGAACTCCAGACCACCCTCACGGGCGGCGTCAGCGAGCGCCTTGACACGCCCATGGAAGAGGAAGCCGCCACGATCGAACACGACCAGCGACACACCGGCCGCCTTGGCGCGCTCGGCGACGCGCTTGCCAACCTCGACCGCCGCCTTGACGCCGGCGCCGGAGGCGCTGCGCACCTCCTTCTCGAGGGTGGACGCCGAAGCGACGGTACGACCCGCCGCATCGTCGATGATCTGCGCGTAGATGTGCTGACCCGAGCGATGGATCGACAGGCGCGGACGCCCGCCGGCCTTGGCGCGCAACTGCGTGCGGACACGCTGGCGGCGCTTCGCGAAGAGAGAGAGCTTAGCCATCTTACTTCTTCTTCCCTTCCTTGCGGAAGATATACTCGCCCGCGTACTTGATGCCCTTGCCCTTATACGGCTCGGGCTTGCGCCAGCGACGGATCTCGGCGGCAACCTGGCCGACCTGCTGCTTGTCGATGCCCGAGATGTTCACGGTCACGGGATCGGGCGTCACGATGGTGATGCCCTCCGGGATCGCGAAATCCACGTCGTGGCTGTAGCCGAGCTGGAGCTTCAGGTTCTTGCCCTGAACCGCCGCGCGGTAGCCGACGCCGGTGATCTGGAGCGTCTTCGAGAAGCCCTCGGTCACGCCGGTGACGAGGTTCTGCACGAGCGTGCGCTGCATACCCCAGAACGAGCGAGCGCGCTTGCCCTGGTTCGCCGGCTGCACGGAGACCGAACCGTCCTCGACGGCATAGGTCACCTCGTTGGCGAGATCGATCGAGAGGGTGCCCTTCGGCCCCTTCATCGACAGCTTGCCGTCGGCGATGCTGGCGGTGACGCCAGCAGGCACGACGACGGCCTTCTTACCGATGCGGCTCATCAGAACACCTCCGCCAGCACTTCGCCGCCGACATTCTGCTCGCGCGCTTCCGCGTCCGAGAGAACGCCCTTCGGCGTCGAGACGATGGTGATGCCGAGACCGTTGCGGATCACCGGCAGCTCCTTGGAGCCGCTGTAAACGCGGCGGCCCGGCTTCGAGACGCGCGCAACGTGCTGGATCGCGGGCTGGCCCTCGAAATATTTCAGCTCGATGCGGATGCCGGGGTGTTCGCCCAGCTTCTCGTCGGAATAGCCGCGGATGTAACCCTCGCGCTGGAGCACGTCGAGAACGCGGGTGCGCAGGCGCGAGGCGGGCGAAAGGACCGAGTCCTTGCGCGCGCGCTGGCCGTTGCGGATGCGGGTGAGCAGATCGCCCACGGGATCGTTGATCGCCATCTGTCTGCCCTTACCAGCTCGACTTGGTCACGCCGGGGATCATCCCCTTGTTGGCGAGATCGCGCAGCATGACGCGCGCGAGCTTGAACTTGCGGTAATAACCGCGCGGACGCCCCGTCAGCTCGCAACGATTGCGGATGCGGGTCGGGTTGCCGTTGCGGGGAAGCTCGGCCATGCGGAGGCGCGCGATCAGGCGCTCGCCTTCGTCCAGGCTCTTGTCGGCCGCAATGGCCTTCAGCTTCGCGTACTTCGGTGCCGTCTTCTGAACGAGCTTCTTGCGACGCTCGTTCTTCAGGATCGAACTCAGTTTCGCCATGACTTAAGTTCTCTTTCTAGCTTACGCGGCCTGCTTCTGCTCGGCGTCGCCCACGAAGGGGAAACCGAACAGGCGCAGAAGCTCGCGAGCCTCGTCGTCGGTGTTGGCGGTGGTCGTGACGATCACGTCCATGCCACGGATACGGTCGACCTTGTCGTAGCTGATTTCCGGGAAAATCAACTGCTCCTTGAGGCCGGTCGCATAATTGCCACGGCCGTCGAACGACTTCGGGTTCAGGCCCCGGAAGTCGCGGACGCGCGGCAGAGCCACGGTCACGAAGCGGTCGAGGAACTCGTACATACGCTCACGGCGCAGGGTGACCTTGCAACCGATCGGCATACCCTCGCGCAGCTTGAACTGCGCGATCGACTTCTTCGCCTTGGTGATGACCGGCTTCTGGCCCGCGATGAGTTCCATCTCGGCAGCGGCCTGGTCGACACGCTTCTTGTCCTGGGTGGCGTCGCCGACACCCATGTTGATGACGATCTTCTCGATCTTCGGGACCATCATCGGGTTGGCGTAACCGAACTTCTCGGTCATCGCCTTGACGATCTTGTCCTCGTAGAGCTTCTGAAGCCGGGCCTTGTAGGCATCAGCCATCGATCTTCTCCCCGGTCTTGACGGCCACGCGGACCTTCTTGCCGTCCTGCGTCTCGAAACGCACGCGGGTCGGCTTGCCGTCGGCGGTCGCGATCGCGACCTTCGAGACATGCAGCGGCGCTTCGATGCGCTCCAGGCCACCCTGCGGGTTCGCCTGGGTCGGCTTGCGATGGCGGGTCGCCACGTTCACGCCGGCGACGATCACCTTGCCCTCCTGCGGGAGAGCCTTGGTGACCTCACCGGTCTTGCCCTTGTCCTTGCCGGACAGGACGACGACCTTGTCGCCCTTCTTGATCTTCAACGCGCTCATTACAGCACCTCAGGCGCGAGCGAGATGATCTTCATGTGGTTCCGGGCACGGAGCTCGCGCACGACCGGGCCGAAGATACGGGTGCCGATCGGCTCCTCGTTCTTGTTGACGAGGACGGCGGCATTGCCGTCGAAGCGGATGGTCGAGCCGTCGGCGCGATGGATGTCCTTCGCGGTACGCACGATCACCGCACGGTGAACGTCACCCTTCTTGACCTTGCCGCGCGGCGCCGCTTCCTTGATCGAGACGACGATGATGTCGCCCACGGTCGCGAAACGACGCTTGGAGCCGCCGAGCACCTTGATGCACTGGACGCGCTTGGCGCCCGAGTTGTCGGCAACGTCCAGGTTGGACTGCATCTGGATCATGTGTCAGCCCTTCCTTTACGCGTTGTCAGTGGGGATCGGAGAGGTGATCGCCGCGCCAACGCGGCCAATCGCCTTCCAGGTCTTGAGCTTCGAGATCGGCGCACACTCCTCGATGCGAACGGTCTCACCGGTGTGATACTCGTTCGCCTCGTCGTGGGCGTGATACTTCTTCGAACGCTTGATGATCTTCCCGTAGAGTTCGTGCTTCACACGACGCTCCACGGAAACCACCACGGTCTTGTCGGTCTTGTCGGAGACCACCGTTCCGGTCAGCACGCGCTTCGGCATGGCTGGTTGCTCCTTCAGGCCTTGGCCGCAGCGGCACGCTGCGTCTGGGCGGTCTTGATGCGGGCGATGGTCTTGCGGACCTCACCCACGCGGCTCGGCTTCTCGAGCTGGCCGGTCGCGGCCTGGAAGCGCAGGTTGAACTGCTCACGCTTCAGCTCGGAAAGCTGGGTGGCGAGCTGGTCGTCAGTCGCCACCTTGATGTCGTCGTTCTTCGCCATGGCTTATGCCTCCTCGCCACCAAGGTGGCTGGTGTCGCCGAGGCGGGCGACGACCTTCACTTTGATCGGCAGCTTCTCAGCCGCACGGCTGAACGCCTCCGCCGCGAGCGGGCCGGCAACGCCTTCCAGCTCGAACAGGATACGGCCCGGCTTGACGCGGGCGACCCAGTATTCCGGGGCACCCTTACCCGAGCCCATGCGGACTTCGGCGGGCTTGGACGACACCGGCACGTCCGGGAAAATACGGATGTGCAGGCGGCCCTGGCGCTTGATGTGGCGCGTGATCGCGCGGCGAGCCGCTTCGATCTGGCGAGCGGTGATCCGCTCGGGCTCCATGGCCTTGAGGCCATAGGCGCCCTGGTTCAGCGTAGTTCCGCTCTTGGCGTCGCCGTGGATACGGCCCTTGAACGCCTTGCGGAACTTGGTGCGCTTCGGTTGCAGCATTGTTCTCTAACCTTCTGACACCGTGACGACGGTCGATCAGGCTAGCTGTAGGGGAAGCCCCTATCAGCGCGCCGGACGAACTCCGGACGTCTGAGCTTCCATCATCAGCCGATCCTGCGCGAGCGGATCATGACCCAGGATCTCACCCTTGAAGATCCAGACCTTGATCCCGCAGACGCCATAGGCGGTGTGCGCCTCGGCCTCGGCATAGTCGATATTGGCGCGGAGCGTATGGAGCGGCACGCGGCCCTCACGATACCACTCGGTGCGCGCGATCTCCGCGCCGCCCAGACGGCCGGCGCAGGTGATGCGGATGCCCTCGGCGCCGAGGCGGAGAGCCGACTGCACCGCGCGCTTCATCGCGCGACGGAACGCCACGCGACGCTCGAGCTGGTCGGCAACCGACTGCGCCACGAGCTTCGAATCGATCTCCGGCTTGCGGATCTCGACGATGTTCAGCGACACGTCGGCGCTGGTCATCTTGCCGAGAGCCTTGCGCAGCTTCTCGATGTCCGCGCCCTTCTTGCCGATGATGACACCGGGGCGGGCAGCGTAGATCGAGATGCGGGCCAGCTTCGCCGGGCGCTCGATCACGACCTTCGAGATCGCGGCCTGCGGCAGCGACTTGAAGATGTGCTGGCGGATGCGGAGATCCTCCAGCAGCATCCGGCCATATTCCTCGCCATCAGCGTACCAGCGGCTGTCCCAGGTACGGTTGATCTGCAGGCGCATGCCGATCGGATTGGACTTGTGACCCATTATTCGGCCTCCTGCTCGCGCACGACGATGCGCAGCCGCGAGAACGGCTTGATGATCCGGGCCGAACGACCACGGGCGCGGGTGGCGAAGCGCTTCATCACGAGGCCCTTGCCGACCGAAGCTTCCTTCACGACCAGCGAGTCAACATCGAGATTGTGGTTGTTCTCGGCGTTGGCGATCGCGGAGGCGAGGCACTTGCGGACGTCAACCGCCATCGCCTTCGTCGAGAAGGCGAGGATGTTGAGCGCGTCGCCGGCCTTCTTGTTGCGGATCAGGCCCGCAACAAGGTTAAGCTTCTGCGGGCTGCCACGGACGGAGGTGGCGACCGCAAGGGCCTCCTTCTCACCGACCTTGCGGGGGGATGCGGGCTTGGACATCAGCGCTTGCCCTTCTTGTCGGCGGCGTGGCCGGGGAAGTAGCGCGTCGGCGCGAACTCACCCAGCTTGTGACCGACCATGTCTTCGTTGACAGTGATCGGCACGAACTTGCGGCCGTTGTACAGGTTGAAGGTCAGGCCGACGAAATCCGGGAGGATCGTCGAACGACGCGACCAGGTCTTGATCGGAGCGCGGGCGCCGGTCTCATGCGCGGCCTGCGCCTTCTTCAGAAGGTGCAGGTCGACGAACGGACCTTTCCAGACGGAACGAGCCATCTCGCTTACCTCTTCTTCTTCGCGTGACGGCTACGGATAATCATCTTGTCCGTCGCCTTGTTGTGACGCGTCTTGGCGCCCTTCGTCGGCTTGCCCCACGGGGTGACCGGATGACGGCCGCCCGAGGTGCGGCCTTCACCACCGCCGTGCGGGTGGTCGACCGGGTTCTTGGCAACGCCGCGGGTAAGCGGACGATAGCCGAGCCAACGGTTGCGGCCCGCCTTCGCGAGGTTGGTGTTGGCGTTGTCGGGGTTCGACACCGCGCCCACCGTGCACATGCAATCCGAGCGGATGAAGCGCTGCTCGCCCGAGTTCAGGCGAACGATCACCATGCCGCGATCGCGACCCACCACCTGCACATAGGTGCCGGCGGCGCGGGCGATCTGGCCACCCTTGCCGGGCTTCAGCTCGACGTTGTGGACGATCGTGCCGACCGGGGTCTGGCCGATTTCCATCGCGTTGCCCGGCTTCACGTCGGTCTTCTTGCCCGAGACGACGACGTCGCCCGGAGCGAGACGCTGCGGCGCCAGGATGTACGACAGCTCGCCGTCCTCATACTTCACCAGGGCGATGAAGGCCGAACGGTTGGGATCGTACTCGAGACGCTCGACGGTCGCCGTCTGATCGAACTTGCGACGCTTGAAGTCGACGAAGCGATACTTCTGCTTGTGACCACCCGCGATACCGCGCGCCGTGGCATGACCCTGGTTGTTGCGGCCGCCCGACTTGCGGAGACCTTCGACCAGAGCCTTGACCGGCTTGCCCTTCCACAGCGACGAACGGTCGACCAGGATGAGGCCGCGGCGCGCCGGCGAGGTGGGGTTATAATGCTTGAGCGCCATCGTCTCAGATCCCCGTCGTGACGTCGATCGACTGGCCCTCGGCCAGCGTCACAACCGCCTTCTTCACGTCCGAACGCTTGTAGGGAGCACCCTTCCAGCGCTTGGTCTTGCCCTTGACGACCATCGTGTTGACGGCCTTCACGGTGACACCGAACAGCGCCTCGACGGCGGCCTTGATGGCCGGCTTCGTGGCATCGCCCGCGACCTTGAACACAACGGCGTTGTGCTCGGACACGAGGGTCGACTTCTCGGTGATGTGCGGGCCGACGATCACGTCATAATGACGGATGTCGATCGCGCCCTGCTCCTGCTTCTTAGCCATGGAAGCGCGCCTCCAGCTTCTCGACAGCGGCGCGCGTCAGCACGAGCGTGTCATGGTTCAGGATGTCGTACACATTGGCACCGATCGCCGGCAGCAGGTTGACACCCGGGATGTTCGACGAAGCGTGCGCGAACGAGATGTTCAGCGCCTCGCCGTCGATGACCAGCGCCTTCTTGCCGAAGCCGAGCGCCGCGAGCTGACCCGCGAGCACCTTGGTCTTGCCGTCCGCCACGTCGAGCGCGTCGACGACGATCAGCGAGCCGTCCTTGGCCTTGGCCGAGAGCGCCATCTTCAGGCCCATCGCGCGAACCTTCTTGTTCAGCGACGGGTTGAAGTCACGCAGGCGGGCACCGTGAGCCTTACCACCGCCGATGAAGACGGGAGCGCGGCGATCACCGTGACGAGCGGCACCGCCGCCCTTCTGGTTGCCCAGCTTCTTGCCCGAACGCGCGACGTCGGCACGCTCGCGCGTGGCGCGGGCGGTGCCGCGACGCTTCTCGAGCTGCCAGGTCACGACCCGATGGAGGATGTCGGCGCGCGGCTCGAGGCCGAACACCGCATCGTTGAGCTCGATGTCGCCGGCGGAGCTGGCGTCGAGCTTGAGAACCTTGATCTTCATGGCGCTCAGCCCTCCTGGCTCTCGCCGGCCGCCGGGACTTCCGTCACCTGCGCTTCGGCGTTGATCGCGTTGCGGTCGCGGATCGCGGCCGGGAACGGAACACCCTCGGGGAGCTTCACCTTGACGGCGTCCTTCACGAACAGCCAGCCACCCTTCGAGCCGGGCACCGAGCCCTTGACGAAGAGCAGGCCGCGCTCGGCGTCGGTGCGCACGATCTCGAGGTTCTGCTGGGTGCGGTTGCGGTCGCCCATGTGGCCGGCCATCTTCTTGTTCTTGAAGACGCGACCCGGATCCTGGCGGTTACCCGTCGAACCGTGCGAACGGTGCGACACGGACACGCCGTGCGTGGCGCGCAGACCACCGAAGTTCCAGCGCTTCATGGCGCCCGCGAAGCCCTTGCCCTGGGTGCGACCCTGGATATCGACGAGCTGCCCGGCGACATAGTGATCGGCCGAGATTTCCACGCCGACGTCGAGGAGATTGTCCTCGGTCACGCGGAATTCGGCGACGACCGCCTTGGGCTCAACCTCGGCCTTGCCGAAGTGGCCGCGCTCGGGCTTGCTGAGATTCTTGGCCTTGGCGCTGCCCGCGCCAAGCTGGACGGCCGTATAGCCGTCACGATCCGTCTCGCGACGGGCAACTACCTGAACATTCTCAAGCTGAAGCACGGTGACGGGCACATGGCGCCCATCCTCCTGAAACAGCCGGGTCATGCCCATCTTCTTTGCGATCACGCCAGTACGCATGACCAACTCCTCAAACAGAGGCTTGCCTGATCGCTCCGGCAAGCGTGCCAACGAAAAAGGCCTGCGTCGCCGCAGACCTCCAGCCCGTGAAAGCTATACCCCCGCCCTGGGCTTGGTCTCCACTTACGCTGCCGGGGCAACGGTCCATGAAAGGCGGGGACCAGGACAACGGCATCCCGGCGGAACCGGGGAGATACGCCGTTCGGTATCCCTTAGCTTTTCGTCCGTCTCGACCACCCTTTGGAACGATCCAAAGGGCAGGAAACGAATCCGCGCAGGACGATTCGTCCCGCGCGGTGCAGGCCCTTTAGGCCAGTTTGATCTCGACTGCAACACCGGCCGCGAGGTCGAGCTTCATCAGCGCGTCGACGGTCTGCGGGGTGGGCTGCACGATGTCCAGGAGGCGCTTGTAGGTGCGGACCTCGAACTGCTCGCGCGACTTCTTGTCGATATGCGGGCCACGGTTGACCGTGAACTTGTCGACGTGCGTCGGCAGCGGAATCGGACCGCGGATGAGGGCGCCCGTGCGGCGGGCGGTGTCGGCGATCTCGCCGGTCGCCTGATCGAGCACTCGATGATCGAAGCCCTTCAGACGAATACGAATGTTCTGCGTGTCCATGTCCATCACCGATGCGAAAGAGCCATGCCCCTGCCCGTTCGGGCGTTACACGGGGCAAACAAAAGTGGCCGCCCGGCCCCTCGAAAGGGGCCGGGCGGCCGGCAGGTCATTACTTCGAGATCTGACCGACGACGCCGGCGCCGACCGTACGGCCACCCTCACGGATAGCGAAACGGAGGCCCTGGTCCATCGCGATCGGCGCGATCAGCTTGACGCCGATCGAGACGTTGTCGCCCGGCATGACCATCTCGGTGCCCTCGGGCAGCTCGACGGTGCCGGTCACGTCGGTCGTGCGGAAGTAGAACTGCGGACGATAGTTGGCGAAGAACGGCGTGTGACGGCCACCCTCGTCCTTCGACAGCACGTACACTTCGGCCTTGAACTCGGTGTGCGGCGTGATCGAACCCGGCTTGGCCAGAACCTGGCCACGCTCGACGTCTTCACGGCCGACGCCACGGAGCAGCGCGCCGATGTTGTCGCCGGCCTGGCCCTGGTCGAGCAGCTTGCGGAACATTTCGACGCCGGTCACG
>Ga0153956_1000135_pt1 | contig 93731 bp, 79 predicted proteins | sample TSFL040MetaG_FD_104704 | JGI IMG/M metagenome (GOLD analysis project Ga0153956, IMG submission 104704) | Attine ant fungus gardens microbial communities from Florida, USA - TSFL040 MetaG | ecosystem: Host-associated > Fungi > Mycelium > Unclassified | place: USA: Florida, Wekiwa Springs... | reverse complement strand
TACGAGACCTGTAATGAGGGCGTTGGCGATCAGACTGTAATAAGATTCGAGCGTGACGAGCAGATTGGGCACGATGCCGACAGGGTGTATCGTTCCGTAGCCGATGGTCGCAAAAGTCTGTACGCTAAAGAAAAAGCCGCGGATAAATAGGTTTGTCATCGGCTCGGCCGACGTGTCCACGAGGCCCGCCGAGCCAAAGAATGAGTACAGCGTACCGAACACGATATTTGAGACGAAATACAATGCCAGCACCAGCGAGAGAAATCGCGACCACGACATCGAGAGCAGTGTGTGATAGAGATTGAGTGACGAGAGCGCGGACATTCCCGTGCGCTTGACGTTAAAGCTGCCGTCGGGGTTGAGAAGGCGTTCGCGGCTTTGGCCGGTAACGACAGTGCCAAAACCGAGGTCGCGGTCGTTTTCGGTATCGGCGGTCGTGCCGACGGTAAGGAGATCGTTATTTAAAATGCGTTCGGCCACAATATCGAGATTATAGCGACGAGTTTTGAAAATTGTAAAAGTTATTGCCGAATGAAATAATCAAGATCCGTAAAACCCTTATGGCAGAAGCACAACAGACATCGCCGCAGCCGCAGAAACTTCGCGTTACAGATCAGGGAAAAGCCGATATCGGATCGGTCGCGGACCTGCTCGAGTGGTTCCTTAATTATGACGAGCGCGTCTCTCGTATGCGGCATCCGTACGCTGACGAGTTGTTCAAATGGAAGCAGGAAGATGACGAGGCTAACGGCGTCGGAACTTATCCGTTTGAAAATGCCGAGGCAAGATTTGCGATCGGCGTGATACAGGCAGTCGAATCCAACGACTCAGAGCCGCTGTTGAAAATGTGGATCACCGACGTACTCGAAGCCCTCGGCAGAGCACGCGACGCTAAGGCCGAACTGACGCAAGCCTACGATCTCGATGCCGATATGGAGGCATTTGCCCTAGCTAAGGCTGAAAAGCTGACAACCGCACTCGAACGCAGAATGTATCTCTCAAGCTGTTGGCTCGAACTGTTGTGTACAGCCGAGGCCCGCATACTCGGCTGGGTCTATCAGGATGTTTACGGTAAACCCTACGAGCCGTGATCATCTAAAGGTCTGACACTGACGCATATCACCGGACTGCAAACCGCGTGTGAACCATTGGACACGCTGCTGCGACGTTCCGTGAGTAAATGATTCGGGAACGACGTAGCCTTGCGTTCGACGCTGGATCATATCGTCGCCGACGGCCGCGGCGGCATTGAGAGCCTCCTGCGGGTCGCCCTTATCGAGGCGGCCTTGTTTGGCGGCATAGTTCGCCCAGATGCCCGCGTAGCAATCAGCTTGTAACTCAAGAGCGACGGACAACTGATTCGTATTGCCGGCACGCTGAACTTTGTCCATGGTGCCCATCAGATTTTGAATGTGGTGGCCAAACTCGTGAGCTATCACATACGCCTGTGCAAAATCGCCCGGAGACTTGAATTCACGCCGCAGTTCGTCAAAAAAGGCAAAATCAAGATAGAGCTTTCGATCGCCGGGGCAATAGAACGGGCCGGTTGCCGCGCTCGTATAACCGCATGCCGAATTTACCTGGCCTGTAAAGAGTACGAGCTTAGGCGCCTGAAAACGGATATTTGCCTGCTGAGGCAGTATCTGTTTCCAGCCGTCCTCGAGATTGCCCATAATGGCGCCCGCAAATCTGCCGTTCTCATCCTGCGTGCCCGCAGAGTTGCCGGCGGTCGTCTGTGTCTGCTGCTGTTGATCGCTTGTGCCGACGCTCTGGAGCAGCTTATTAGGGTCGCCGCCGCATAACATAACAACAAGAGCTAGGATCAGCACGCCGAGTCCGCCTCCGCCGATCATCATTCCGCTGCCGATTCCGCGGCGGTCTTCAACATTAGTGCTTTGTCTCTGATCTTCCCAACGCATCAAAATACTCCCTAAACGTGATCTTTACGATAGCTGAATGATAACACGAAGCGCGGCCGTGTCCGGCAATTTATCGAGTATCATGATAAGCACACGCGGCACTTTATTGCCTGCAAGCTATTTGATTGCACTATTTACCGAAAAAAAACCTTGACACTCAAATAAAGCGCGCATATTATCAAAGCGCGTTGTATATACAGATCGGCTCCCTCTGTTTCCTAATAATATTCGTGGAGGAATAATGATCAAGCTTGATATAGTCAACCTTGTTGCCGACCGGACCGGAGTACCAAAGCAGAAAGCTGAGCAAGTGGTAGATTCGCTGTTCGATGCAATGAAGGAAGCCCTTGCCAATGGAATGCGGATCGAACTTCGCGGATTTGGCGTCTTTGTCGTAAAGGCGAGAAAGCGCGGCGTCGGCCGCAATCCGAGGACCGGGACCGAGGTTCCGATACCTGCCGGCAAGACCATAAGGTTCAAGCCTGGCAAGGAACTTTCGGCCAAGGCTGTTTAGAGTTTTACAATTTCTGCTATTCTTTTAAATTCAGATCGTAAACCGCGGTCATTTACACGGTTTACGGTCTTTCTTATTGCCTGAATTCATGGATCAGCCACAGCCGATAAATTACGAGTTCCTCTACGGCCGCGAGGTCGAAAAACCTACGGCATTACAGTGGATAAAACACATTCTGCTGCTTGCGGCGACTTTTTGTACGATGTCGGTCACGGGCGTCATTTCACCGTACGGCCCGTATCTGGGGCCGATGGCGTCAGAACCTGAAACAGACAGCATCATCGCAGGCATAGCGGGGATTCCGGGGCTTTACTTTAAACTGATCTACGGTGCGGTCGAGCTGATGGCGGTCAATCAAAAATGGCTCATCTACGGCGTCGAATTTGCCGCGTCGCTGCTCTTTATACTCATCTGTCACGAAATGGGGCATTACATCGCGTGCCGTATCTATAAGGTCGATGCGACGCTGCCCTTCTTTATTCCGACGCCGCCGCTGATCGCTGCGGGCACATTTGGGGCATTCATCAAGATAAGATCGCCGCTGCCGTCGCGAAGGGCTGTTTTTGACATCGGTGTCGCAGGCCCGATCGCAGGGTTTATCGCCATTATTCCGGTGTGTCTGATCGGCGTCGCCACGATGCACACATACAGCCCCGAATTGGCGGGTCACATACCTGCCGGGCCGGTTTTTACTGACCAACTGCTGCCGAGGATATTTGCTTATCTGTTCGGTGTCGATCTGAGGTTCGGAATAGGAAATCCATTCTATTTTGCGTCGTGGTTCGGACTGCTTGTGACGGCATTAAATCTGATCCCGTCGGGCCAACTCGACGGCGGCCATGCGATGTTCGCGGTCTTTGGCGAGGCGGTACACCGATGGACGGGCCGCATCGCCTTTCTCGTAATGCTCGTATTATCGGTATCTGGAGCTTATTTTTTCAGCAGCCCGAGCGGTTTTTTGGTGACGATCATTTTGGGAATAATGCTGCGGGTCAAGCATCCGCAGCCGCTCGACCAAACTCCGCTGGACGCAAAGCGCAAGCTGATAGCTTTGCTGACGCTGGTGATCTTTATTTTAAGCTTTGTGCCGTTTCCGATAGTTATAAATTAGGCCGGGAGCAAACCTTTGATCTCGCGGATCATGCGATCGACATCTTCGCGGCCGTCAAGAGCGATCATAAAAAAGTCGTAGCTCGTCTTAAAACAGACCATTCCATTGCCAAAGAACCATACGCCCTCGAGGATCGGGCTGCCAGAGATGATCGAACCGATCGGAAATCCGGTGACGGCCGCGTGACCTATCACATTTGTCATCATCACGGCACCGGACGAGAAAGCAAACGCGCCGAGCAGCGGGGCGCCGATACGTTTTGCGATGTCGCGTTCGAAGGCGATACGCTCAGCGTCGGCATCGGATAATGAGCCGCGTTCGATGAGGGTTTCGCGGCGTTTGAGATAGCCGTCAAATTCATCCGCAAGCTTTTTGACCGTCCAGGTCGGAATGGCGGAGTTTAAAAGCCAGTGCGAGCTAATGCCGGTTACCACAACTCCAAGCCCGGCACCGACCGCCATCGAAACACCCGTCGCGGCGGCACGAGCCGGATCCTCAACTGCCCAATTCGCAGCCTTTTTTGCCGAATCGATGACAGCGTCCAGAGTTGACGAAAGACTTGCGCCGAAACCGACCACGCGCGAGACGCGTTTTGCGTTGCTGCCCACGGTATTAAAAGTATCGACAGCGATGCCGCCGGCCTTTTCGGCAGCGTCAACTACGGCTCCGCCGGTGCGCATACCGACATCTGCCGCGGCGTCACGTACGGGTTCGCTGGCGTGCCAGGCTTTTTGAGCGGCATCGGCAGCGGTGTCTATTGCCGAGCCTGTGAGATCTACCGCCTTTTTACCGAGGTCGGTCTTATTCGCCTCTTGCTTAACGTAATCGGCACCGGTTCGGGCGGCATCGACAACGGTCTTTGCACCGCTTTCGATCTTGTCCTTAAGCCCGATCTGCGAATCAATCTCCTCGAGTTTTTCACCGGCCTTTTTTGTCCAGCGATCGAATGTTCCTTTCAGGTCAGCCATATATTGGTTTTATCACAGACTCAAATAAAAGGAACGATATTTTATGTCGTATTGTTCGATCTCAATATCCAAAAGGCATCATAAGAGGCTGTCTGTGGTAATCTTTCAACTTGGTAAACTATGCCTAGGGTTAAATGTCCGCAATGCGGGAAAGAGACTGAATTTACGGGAAACGAATTTAGGCCGTTCTGCTCAGAGCGGTGCAGGCTTTTGGATCTCGGTGCATGGGCAGAGGGCGAATACAGCCTGCCGACCGAGACGTCGGAGCTTACCGAACAAGATCTGGATCTGATCGAAAAAGCTCTTAAAAGGGACGAGTAATGTATCTTTTGTTTGATGTACCGCCGGTCGCGGAAGGTGTGGGTGTATTTGCCGCCGTTGTGTTCTTTCTGGTCTTTGCGGCGATGGCATTGATCGCATTCAAGGTGCTGCGGCGGACGATGCGAATGGCGTTTCGTATGATGATCGTTATCATCTTGCTCGCGATCGCAGTCGGCGGCAGTGCGGCATTCTATTTTGGCGCATCGTCGCGGCCGTCTCATCCTACTCGAAAGGTCATCCAGCCTAAATAAGGTCATAAATGGCAGACAGCTATAAACTGCCGCCGCGGCAGCGATATCGAAGTCTTTCCGGCAACGTGCTTGCGCTGAGCCTGGTCAGTCTGCTCAACGATACGTCGAGCGAGATCATATATCCGCTTTTGCCCGCATTTTTGGCACTTTCGCTCGGAGCGTCGCCCTTTGCGATCGGGCTGATCGAGGGGTTTGCCGAGTCTGTCGCCAGCCTTTTAAAACTCATTTCGGGTTATCTCAGCGATAAATTCGACAATCGGAAGATGCCGGTGATCTTAGGCTACGCGCTTGCGGCTCTGACGCGGCCTTTTTTGGGATTTGTGACGAGTTGGCCACAGGTGCTGATCGTACGTGTCACGGATCGCGTCGGCAAGGGAGTTCGCGGTACACCTCGTGACGCGATCATTGCCGCGAGCGTGCCGCCGTCGGAGCGCGGATTTGCATACGGATTTAATCGTGCGGCCGATCACATGGGTGCTGTTCTGGGGCCGATCGCGGCTTTTGTGCTGCTGTCGATATTTGCGGCGGATAAATCGTCGCCGACTGCGGCCGAATTTAAAAAAGTATTTCTCTTTGCATCGATCCCTGTCATATTGGGGTTGCTGGTCGTCGGTTTTTTTGTCAAAGACCCAAAGGCGAACGAAGCTCATAGCGACGCTCAGCCGATAAAATTATCGCTTCGCGAATTTGACTCTAATTTTAAGCGGTTCCTGATAGTGATCGCGGTGTTTACGATCTCAAACTCGACCGACGCCTTTCTGCTGCTCAGGGCCGAACAGACCGGCGTCGAGGCAGCATATATACCGCTTTTGTGGATGACGCTGCACGTCAGTAAGGTCATAAGCTCGCTGCTCGGGGGCAGCCTGTCGGACAAGGTCGGCAGGAAAAAGGTCATCGTCGCCGGCTGGCTCATCTACGGACTCGTGTATTGCGGCTTTGCCTTTGTAGCGTCGGCGTGGCAGACGTGGGTGCTTTTTATCATTTACGGTACGTATTTTGGTCTGACCGAGGGCGTTGAGAAAGCGCTCGTTGCCGATCTCGTGCCTGACTCAAAACGCGGAACGGCGTTTGGTATGTACAATCTCGCCTTTGGCATTACGGTATTTCCGGCGTCGCTTATTTTTGGCTTGCTGTGGGAGCAGTTCGGTGCTCAGACGGCATTTTTGGTGAGTTGCTCGGTCTCATTTATCGCGGTGCTGATGCTGCTCACGGTCAAACCAAAGACAGAGAACCGGATGGCGGAATAGAACGACGACAGAAATAAGCAGCAAAGTTTCGCAAAGAAAGATCTACTGGCTGCAAAGGGTACTGTTACTCGATCTTTTACTCATTTTTAGCTCGCCCTTACTGTGTGCGGGCTTCAGCAACGCATTATCCCTCGCCCCCCAGATCTCTCGTCCCCTATCCGCCCTTATTGCGTGCGAACCTCTGTGCAAAGACATGAATTCAGTTGCTGAATCTGACCGAGTTGACCAGCCTTCTAAAGGCGTTGGTGTACCGGTACGCTTCGTTGGCAGGTGCAACGGTGGCGATGTAATAAAAAGTTCCGCCTGTCCCCTGAAAAGTATAGATATTGACCTGCTCATTTTTGTGCGTGACAGGCGAAATGCCTGCGAGCGATATTGACAGGCCGCGGCGTCCGCCGATCGTCACCGAGGTATAGCCGGTCGTTTTACGCAGGTACGAGTTTCCGTTCAAAAGCACATCCACTTGATCTTGAGATGCGCGTGCAAGGTCCGTACTCTGCGAATTGACCGCCCCGACGATCGCTCCGCGTGTAATGCCGCTGCTGCCATAGGCTCCCTCGGGTGCGTATTGAGTGCTGTCAGGGTCATTTATCTCGGTCCAATTAGACGGAACGGACATAGAAATAATGCCGCCTGCGACCACGGACTTTGTGCGCGATGACGGAGCGGCAACGGTCGCTGAATAAGTGCCGCCGGACGCTGTGCCGCCACCGGCCGGCGCCGTCTTTTGGATCTCAGCCATCGTCTTTGCCGGCGGAAGCGAACGAAAACGCTCTTGAATACGGCGAAATTGAGCGGCATCGACATCACCGCCCGGAGCGATGCGTAAGGCTTGGGCTTCGCGGTTGATATTCTCATAGCGATTGCCCGGATCGGGATGGCTGCTGAGCCATTCGGGAGCACCGCCCTTACTTTGGCTCTCGATCGTCTTGAACATATTTGCAAGATCTCGCGGATCATAGCCCGCCGATGCCATTATCTGAGCACCGAGCATGTCGGCCTGAGTTTCGTACTCACGGCTGTATTTTGTCATCCATGCGGCGGCGCCGATCGCGCCCATCTGCGCACCCGCATTGCCGCCGAGGACATATCCGCCGAGGACGAGGCCGATAACGCCGAGTTGGTTGCCGACGCTGCTTTGTTTGGTCTGCTGTGCGGTCGCATGACGGAGCGCGACATGGCTGATCTCGTGAGCCATGACACCGGCCATTTCGCCTTCGGACCTGGCGGCCTCGATCATACCGCGGTTGACGAACATCGGGCCGCCCGGCAAGGCAAAAGCATTGATGTCGCTGGCATTTACGATCTTAAATCGATAGTTGAACTCAGATCGCCTGAACTCCGGCGGGATGTTTGCGACCAGACGGCGGCCGACACGTTCGACATATCGCGTCGCGTCGGCGTCGTTGAGTATCGGAAACTGTTTTTCGACCAGAGCGGCATTATCATTACCGAGTTTGACGTCATCCTGTACGCCGTATTTATTTTTGGGAGCCGTGATGGTCGTCTGTCCGACCGAAGCGATCGGAGCTATCAGCATTGCCGTCAGCACGATCACAGCCGAGATCCTTGTACTTAAAATTCTTTTCATAGCCGATCCTCTATTCATCGAAAATTCGAATTTCGCCAAAAACACACATTCAGCGGCATTTGTGATTATGGAAATGAGCTTTGAGTTCGCCATGAACGTTGTGCATTGACGAGTTATCAAAATGTTACTAAAGTGTTACGCCGCCTTCGTCGGTAAACATTTGCGCTTGAAAGTTCAAGTATAATGTAATCCGACGGCTAACTGCTTTGAATTATAATCGTGCATGCACCATATGTCAGAAAATGCTGCGACGCACTCGGCTCCCGAAAATAACGGCGTGCCCATTTTTAGCAGTTTCGATGTAGATAAAATGGGTTCTTCTGATATGACTGAGCAGCTTGACGGCCTGAGAGACCGTGTACTTTTACTCGGCGGCAAGACCGAAGAAGCGGTGCGGCGGGCGATCAGATCACTGACCGAAAGGAACAGCGATCTTGCCCAAGCTGTGTGCGAAGCTGACAGGCTGATCGATCAGATGGAGCTTGAGATCGATCAGATGAGCGTCGAGATGCTCGCCTCACACAGGCTGAATGAGCATAGTCTGCGAATGGTCGTCTCAGTGGCAAAGATCACGCCGATCCTCGAACGTATCGCGGATCACGCGACAAGCATCGCTGAGGCAGCCATCGTTTTGAATAACGAGCCGCAGATCGATAATTACATAGATTTTTCGCTAATGGCCGATATCGCATCTGAAATGCTGCGCGAGTCTTTAAATGCTTTCACGTCGGAGGACGCCGAGGCATCGCGCAGGATCATTGCCCGCGACCGCGTGCTTGATAGTCGATACGGACGCGTATTTAATGAGCTGCTTGATCTGATGATAAAGAATCCGTCGGCATCGGCGGGAGCGGCGAGGCTGCTCTTTGTTGCCAAGCACATCGAGCGTATAGGCGATTATGTCAAGGATATTTGCGAATTGAATGTGTATCTGACCGAGGCTGTCTTTATCAAACACAGTCCGGCGACATAAGTTTTTTTAGGTTATACGGGGAAAGAGTTCTATCCGGAGAAAACAAGATGGCATTTAGCTTACTACCGAAAGAAGTTGAGTATTTTGCACTCTTTGGGCATATGAGTACCAAACTGCAGGAAGCTGCGTCGGTTTTGGTCGAATTGCTCCAGGGCGGCGATGATAACTACGATTCACTGTCAAAAAAGATCAAACACATCGAACACGAATGTGATGAGATCAGCCACAGTATCACCACCAAGCTCAACAAATCGTTTATAACACCCTTTGACCGCGAAGATATCTATACTCTCTCGGTCGCACTCGATGACGTCTGCGATTACATCGACGCTGCGGGACGTGCGGTCGTGATGTACGACATTCATGGTGCCGATACTCATGCGATCAAACTCGCCGAGATCATCGTAAAAATGACGGACGAAATATACGGTGCTAGTGCCCTTTTGGAAAAAGGCAAGGGGTTGGAAAAGCATCTGCTCGAGATACAGCGGTATGAGAATGAGGCAGATGATGTGTATTTTCGTGCGATGGCCGAACTCTTTAAGACCGGCGACGGAATGCGGATAATTAAACTCAAGGAACTATACGAGATCCTTGAAAATGCGACCGACCGCTGTGAGAGCGTCGGAAACATCATCGAGAGTATCGTGCTTAAGCACAACTAAAAGCCAATATGGACGGACACACAGCGGCAACGGGCCTAGTGGTGCTTATCATCGTCGTAGCTCTCGCTTTTGACTATGTCAACGGCTTTCACGACGCGGCAAATTCGATCGCAACAGTGGTCGCAACTCGGGTATTGTCACCCGGTGCAGCCGTTGCGATGGCGGCATTCTTTAACTTTATCGCCGTGGTCGTTTTTGGTACGGCTGTCGCAAAAACGGTCGGCGGCGACATGGTCGATATCACGATGATCGACGAACCTGTCCGCCTCTATGTACTGTTGGCGGGCGTCATCGGAGCGATCATCTGGAATCTCATAACGTGGTATCTCGGATTGCCGACATCCAGCTCACATGCTCTGGTGGGGGCTTATTCGGGTGCGGCGATGACGGCGTATGCGATCCAACTCGGCGGCATGGGCGGTATCTTTAACGTACTCAAGGCTGAGGGATGGATCAAGACCGTGTCATTTATCGTGCTGTCGCCGCTGATCGGCATGGTGCTCGGTTTTATCCTGATGGTCATCGTGTATTGGGTATTTCATCGGGTCTCGGTCAGAAAGGTCGATCGCATCTTTCGCGTAGGCCAGCTTTTTTCAGCGGCTGCATACAGTCTCGGACACGGCGGCAATGACGCTCAAAAGACGATGGGTATCGTCACGATCGCACTTGTTGCGGGCGGCTTTTTGAATATGACGGCTGACGGCAAACTGCCTGACATTCCGCTCTGGGTCGAGATCGCGGCGTGTGCGGCGATCGGCCTCGGAACATTGTCCGGCGGCTGGCGTATCGTCAAAACAATGGGCACCAAGATCGTCAAGCTCCAGCCCGTCGGCGGTTTTTGTGCCGAAAGCGCAGGAGCTATTACATTATTTGTAGCGACCTATTTCGGCATACCGGTATCGACAACTCATACCATTACCGGATCTATCGTCGGCGTCGGTTCGGCCAAGCGTTTCTCGGCCGTCAAATGGGGAGTCGCGGGCCGCATCGTTTGGGCGTGGGTGCTGACCATACCGGCAGCCGCACTGATCTCAGGCGTCAGCTATCTGGCCGTACTTGGCATCGAAAAGATATTAGGCATTGCCTAATCACCCTGAAATGTCGGCAGTATTGCCGACGGCATCGCGGGAAATCTTTTTCTGATGCGTAATGTCTCTTTTTTATAACTTGTGCCCTCGACGTGGCTGATGCGGTCAACGACCTTCCACGTTGAGCCTGTCTTTTTTAATATCACTTCAAATGCGGCTGTATCTACATCCGGGTCACCGGGGTCGGGTGCGGCGACATAAGCCCATACGCCGGACACATTAAAACCGGTCGGAGTATAGACCTCAGACGGAGCTTTGCGGTAAGTGCGCACGGCATCGAGGATCGCTTTTCGCTCAGGCGAGCCTTTATCGGGCGTGTGCAGAGTGCTCTGTGCAGAAGCTATACATGGCACGGCAAATAGGAATATGCCCGCGAGGGTCATCAGTAAAAGAGTTCTCATAATTAATTAACGACGTTCGGATAATAACATCGAAATTGCCGTTTGCGGTCAAATTTCTTTGTCGAGCATCACCCTTTTTAAGACGTGATGACTGACATCATTTGCCGATCTTGGCGACGACATTCGCATTGCTTGCCATCGGCAATGGTAAGTGACATCATTTTTATTTTGGAGGTCGCATAATGACGGCAGTATTAACCGCTACACGAACACTGGACGAATTTCTCGTAATGTCTGATGCCGAGGTTGCCGAGCGCATCGAGGCGGCTCGTGCCGAGTTGGGAAAGCGCGTGGTGATATTGGGGCATCATTATCAGCGTGACGATGTCATTAAGCATGCCGATCTGACGGGCGACTCGTATCAGCTTTCGGTAATGGCGTCACAGACCGACGCGGAATATATCGTTTTTTGCGGCGTTCATTTTATGGCCGAGTCGGCGGACATACTCGGCAAGCGCGGTCAGCGCGTCATACTTCCCGATATGGGGGCGGGATGTTCGATGGCAGATATGGCGTCAATCGAACAGGTCGAGGACGCTTGGGACCAACTGCGGCAGATCGGCGTACTCGAGTCTAAAGTAGCTCCGATCACCTATATGAACTCAACTGCCGCGATCAAGGCTTTTTGCGGCAGAAATGAAGGCGTCGTCTGCACGTCGTCAAACGCTATTCCGTTATTTGATATATATCTTAAGAATTACGACAAGATGTTATTTTTCCCCGACCAGCACCTCGGGCGAAACACGGGAGCAAAATTTGGCATACCGCTCGACAAGATGGTGCTGTGGGATCCGTATAAGGAACTCGGCGGCAACACCGAGGAACAGCTCCACGAGGCAAAGCTCATTCTTTGGAAAGGGCATTGCTCCGTTCACGGACGCTTTCGCGACTGGCATGTCGATAAGGTTCGCCAGGATATACCGGGCATCCAGGTGCTCGTCCACCCCGAGTGCATGCGTGAGGTCGTCGATAAGAGCGATCTTGACGGCTCGACATCATTTATAATCAAGACCATCGAAAATGCTCCGTCAGGCTCAAAATGGGCGGTCGGCACTGAGGTAAATCTCGTAAAGCGTATGCAGGACCGCTTTCCCGACAAAGATATACGCCTGCTCGCCCCGGATCTCTGTATGTGCGCGACAATGTACCGCATCGCTCCACAAAATCTCGCCTGGGCTCTGGAAAATCTGCTCGACGGCAACGTCGTCAACGAAATTATCGTCGATGACGAAACCAAACACTACGCCAACATAGCACTTGCCAGAATGATCGAGATGACCCAAAAGGCGGGCTGACAGAGCACAGCCGCGAATGTACAACTCAAGCCGATCCTCGCCTCGATCGGCATTTGTTCACTCGCGGCCGCAGTTCCAACCTCTTGCTTTATTCTTCGCACAGGCACAAAATATTAGTTAAGGAGAAACTCGATGACCGACGCTGAGACAGCAGCAATTTCCCGAATGCGTTGCCGTGACATCATGACGAGGAGCGTCAGGACGGCTGGTATATACACGGCTTTGACCGAAGCCGCGGCAATGATGCGTGACGGTGATGTCGGAGCGGTGCCGGTCGTTGACGACGGCAAACTTGCGGGTATGATCACAGACCGCGACATTGTCGTGAGGGCGATCGCCGAGGGCAGATCGTTCGACACGCGTGTCGGAGACGTGATGACCAAAGAGCTTTTTACCGTTAAGCCGGACGATTTTGTCTTTGAGGCGATCAGGCTGATGGGTGATAAGCAGGTGCGCCGTATTCCTGTAGTTGACGCCGACGGTGCACTCGCCGGGATCATCGCAATGGCTGACGTTGCTCTCGAAATGGAAGACGAACGCGAGATCGCCGAGACTCTCGAAGAGATCTCTAGCGGCAGTGCTTTTTGGAGTAAGAATTGAGGTCAAAGGACAAGCGTCAATGTTCCGGCACGCAGCGTTAGTCTCGGGCCAACGCAGCATTTAGCGGACCATGGACGAGTCTTTTTACTTTTTCATCAACTAGAATGGCCAAATCCATTAATCGTCATTTTCAATTTCTCGGATCGGCAAAAGATGTCCGGTCGGGCCGGCTCTGGTATCCGGCGGCGGACGTTTTTCAGACGCCTGACGGATGGCTGGTCAAGGTCGAGCTTGCGGGCGTTTCGCCCGAGGACATACAACTCGAGATACAGGGCAACGTACTTTACATAGCCGGCACACGACGCGACCGGTCGTGCGCCGACGGAGTTGCTTATCAGCAAATGGAGATCACCTACAGCGCCTTTGAAAAAACCTTAAAGTTTCCGGCGTCGATCGAGGGAGCGACCGTCCAGCATAATTTCGATAACGGACTGCTGATAATACATCTAAAAAAGGCTTAAATATTTATGGCAGACGAAGTCACAAATGACCTTAATTTTGAACATCCTCAGATACCCGAGGAATTGGAGATCGCGGTCTTGCCGCTGCAGAATACGACCTTGTTCCCTGAAACGGTCGTGCCTCTGGCGGTCGGCCGTGAACGCTCGACGCGTGCCGTCGAGGCGGCTCTTGCGACCGAAGAAAAGCTGATCGCATGTGTCACGACCAAGGCCGACAACGTGACAGGCGACGATGCCAAGCCCGAGGACATCTTTAGAGTCGGCACGATCGTCAACATCAAGCGAATGATGCGGAACGAAGGCGTAATGCAGCTTATCGTTCAGGGCATCGAGCGGTTCGAGGTCATCGAATGGACCGCCGAACAGCCATATCTAAAGGCAAAAGTACGTATCCAGCCTGAGCTGCGGCGTGTCGATAACGAAGAGATCGAGGCACTGAAACGCAACATTCAGAGCATGATCCAACAGGCATTGGCATTACTGCCAAACGTGCCGCCCGAGATCCGTGCGGCCGTGATGTCTCAGGAAAATCCGGTGCAGCTTGCATATTTTCTCGCATCGGTACTCGATCTCGGCACCGAGACCGAGCAGAAGATGCTCGAATCGAGCACGGTTGACGGCCTCTTGACGCTCACGCACGCGGCACTCGCACGCGAACTTGAGATCATGCAGATCCGCTCTAAGATCGCTGACGAGGCGCAGCATGAGATGGATAAGTCTCAGCGCGATTACGTACTGCGGCAGCAGATGAAGGCGATACAAAAGGAACTCGGCGAGGACGAGTCCGGCGAACAGGCCGAGGCCGAACAGCTTCGCGAGCGGCTTGAGAAGGCCGATCTGCCCGACGATGTGCGCAAGGAGGCAACGCGTGAGCTTAGGCGTATGCAGCAGCTGCCGCAGTCGGCTCCCGATTACCACGTCATTCGCACCTATCTCGAATATATCCTTGAGCTGCCATGGCGTAAGTCGAGCGAAGAAAAACTCGACCTCAACGAAGCCCGAAAGATACTCGACGAAGATCATTACGGCCTCGAGGACATCAAGGAACGCATACTCGAGTCGCTTGCCGTCGTTAAGCTTAGGCCTGACAGCAAAAGCCCGATCATTCTATTTGTCGGCCCGCCGGGAGTCGGTAAGACGTCGCTCGGCCGTTCGATAGCTCGTGCTCTAGGACGCGAATTTGACCGTTTGAGTCTCGGCGGTATGCGAGATGAGGCCGAACTTCGCGGTCATCGGCGTACTTATATCGGTGCGATGCCGGGGCGCATCATCCAGGCACTCAGACGCGTCGGGGTGAATAATCCGGTTCTGATGCTCGACGAGATAGACAAGCTCGGCAACGACTTTCGCGGTGATCCGGCATCGGCATTGCTCGAGATACTCGATCCGGCACAGAACAACATGTTTCGTGATAACTATCTCGATCTCCCGTTTGATCTGTCCAAGGTCTTTTTTATCGCGACGGCGAACCAATTGGGGCCGATCCCGATGCCGCTTCGCGACCGTATGGAGATCATACAGCTTGCGGGCTACAGCGATCGCGAAAAGCTCAAGATCGCTCGCCAATATCTCGTCCCGCGGCAGATCAAGGAGAATGGCCTCTCGCCCGAACAGCTTGAGATCACAGATGATGCGATCAATTTGCTCTCGACCCGCTACACTCGCGAGGCCGGTGTCCGTCAGCTCGAGCGCTCTGTCGGCAACCTCGCCCGCAAGGTCGCTCTCAAGGTCGCCGAAGGCTCGACCGAAAAGGTCAGCATCTCAGCCGAAGAGATCCGCGGCTATCTCGGGCCGCCAAAGGTCTTTCCCGAGGAAGCCCGAAAGGAACTGCCGCCCGGCGTTGCGACCGGCATGGCGTGGACAGAGATGGGCGGCGAAGTACTCTTTATCGAGGCGACGCTGTTGCCCGGCGGCGGCGGACTGACGCTGACCGGACAACTCGGCGACGTGATGAAAGAGTCGGCACAGGCGGCGCGCAGCTATCTATGGTCACACGCAGCCGAGTTCGGCATCGACGCCGATATTATCCAGAAAAATGGCGTTCACATACACGTTCCGGCCGGTTCGATCCCTAAGGACGGCCCGAGTGCGGGCGTGACGATGGCGTCGGCGATGGCCTCGCTGTACACGGGCCGCAAGGTGCGCTCCGATACGTCTATGACCGGCGAGATCACGCTCTCCGGGCTTGTATTTCCGGTCGGCGGCATTAAAGAAAAAGTGCTTGCCGCTTATCGTGCGGGCATTCGCCGCATCATTTTGCCTGACAGGAACGAGGCCGACACCGACGACATCCCCGAAGATGTCCGAAAGGAACTCGAGATCATTCCCGTTAAGTACATCAGCGAGGTACTAAAGGCCGCTCTCGAGGAATCAGGCATTCCGCCGAAAATAAATAATTATCCGCCGCCTGCCGGCAGCGACGCGTCTGCCAACGATCAGCCGATCTCGGCATAGGCTCGCCTTAACTATTAACTGCTCCCGGGAAAGCTTATCTTCAAACGGCTTTCCCGGCATTTATTTGGGCATTGTAAATTGTCAGCGGTTAACGAGCAGCTTTTGGCTGTCAATAAATCTTCGTGACATCTTGCCTAGAAGTGCCGGTGCGAATAAACTTATTATTCGAACATAATTAAAAGTTTTCAAAAAATGAAAGTTTACGACGACATATTGGGGTTGATCGGGAATACGCCTTTGGTACGGATCAACAATATTACGCGACAGATGAAGATCAAGACGCCGATCTACGCGAAGATGGAGAGTCTTAATCCGGGATATTCGGTTAAGGACCGCATCGGTATATCGATGGTCGATTGGGCCGAGGAAAAGGGCGTACTGAAAAAGGGCGGAACGATCATCGAGGCGACGAGCGGCAACACAGGTATCGGGCTTGCCCTTGTTGCGGCGGCTCGCGGGTACAAATGCATCTTTGTGCTGACGGACAAGGTCTCGGTCGAAAAGAATCGATATCTAAAAGCGATCGGGGCTGATATCGTCGTATGTCCTGCTGCGGCAAAGCCCGGCACGCCTGACCACTATGTCGCGACGGCAAAGCGCATCGCCGAGGAAACGCCAAATTCGTTCTATCCCGACCAGTACAATCATCCGGCAAATCCGCTGGCTCATTATCGTACGACCGGGCCTGAGATCTGGAATGATACCGAGGGCAAGATCACACACTTTGTCGCAAGCATCGGCACGGGTGGAACGATCAGCGGCACGGCTCGGTATCTGAAGGAAATGAACCCGAAGATAAAGGTCATCGGTGCAGACCCATACGGTTCGATCTTTAAGACATATAAGGAATCGGGCCATGTGCCCGAGCCGACGCCGTATCTGGTCGAGGGCATCGGACAGGCACTGCCGACCGGCAACGCCGATCTTAATATCATCGACGAGATCATCAACATCACCGACCGCGAATCATTTGATATGGCGCGGCAGTTGTCGCGGCGGGAGGGCATTTTTTGCGGCGGCTCGACAGGAACGATCTTTGCCGGAGCGTTAAAGGTCGCAAAGGATCTGGATGAGAATTCGCTGGTCGTATTCATCGTATGCGATACGGGCGAGCATTACCTGAGCAAGTTCCACTCGGACGAGTGGATGAAGGAAAAACTCCTGCTCGAACCGCAGCGTGTTAACGCAGGGCTGATCGCCGAGACAAAGAACGCAAATTCGCCGCGCGAACTCGTCTTTGTTTCGCCGGATGATATTGTCAGTGATGCTCTCGCCAAAATGAATGAGAGTATGATCACGCAGATGCCTGTGCTGGAAGATAATGTCTCTGTCGGCAGCCTGCGCGAGAGCGGCATACTGACCAAACTGCTCAGCGACGGCGAACTGCTAAATGCGCGTGTCGGCGACATTATGGAAAAGAGCTTTCCGGTGGTCGAGGTCGATACGAGCCTGAAAGAGATAAAATCGAAACTGCAGCGAAATCCTGCGGTGCTGCTTGAGGATTTTAAGCGAATTACGGCTATAATCACTCGATCGGATGTTCTTGATCTGCCGAGCTAGGTCTGATGAGTAATAAATGGGAAATGCCTGATCCGGTGTACCGTTCGTCTGACGGCGAGACGGTTCAAGCGGGCGTTCGCGAGCCGCAGGGCAAACAGATCGACGGTGAGATCACGGCGCCGTCGATACGGCCCGATGACGAAGGCGATGTGCTCGAACTTGCCGCCGCGCCGCCTCGGGCAACCGCCGAGGAGCAAGAGGTGCTGGCGACGATGTATGCTCCGCCGGGCATCACGCCCGAGGCTCCGCCGGCCGCCGAAAAGGTTTCTTCGGCGACGGCATCTGCATCATTGACCTCTGATATACAACCGCAGCCCTATGTTTCAGAGCAGTTCAGCACGGACGAGATCACGCTTAAACCGCAGACGGAAGCTGTAAGGCCAGCACAGAGATCGTCACTCGGCGGCGGTGTGACGATCGCGGTTGCCGTGATCGTATTGCTCCTGCTCGCTATTGCGGCCGCTGTCGGTTACTGGATATTATTTATCCGCGGACATTAGATAAACACGCTAAAATTCGACCATAGAGAGACGCGGGCTTTTTGCACGGGCAAAGGTGTCGCTTAAAATACGTCTTGCTATCGGTATGAGTGCTGCACGCCTAAAATTTAATGGCCAAGAGGCCGAACTGACCAAACCGGTCACCACGATCGGCCGCACGCCGGATAACGATGTTGCTTTTTCGGGCGACAGCAATGTGTCGCGCGGACACGCCGAGATCGAACTGCGCGACGGAGCATATTATCTGATCGATCCGGGCAGCAGCAACGGCACGACGGTCAACGGCAGCAAGGTTACAGGTGAAATAAAACTCAAGAGCGGCGACAAGATCGTCTTTGGCGGGTCGAGCGAGGCTGAATTTGTAACCGATGCCGCGGGCAATGATACGTCGTCGGATACTATTTCGGACGGCGGCGATCTCGGCGAAATCCCCGGTATGAGCGATGCAGGCCGCGAGTTAGGCTCTCAGGCAGGTTCGCTCGGTCGCGATGTGCAGTACAGTGCCGAGAATGCGGCTCGTGAGGCGATGAGAGACGGCGTCGCAGATGCTCTTTCAGGCTCAGCGGGAGCTGAACAGGCGGCCACGTCGGGCAGCAATCCGGTCGTGCTGATCGCGGGTGCGGTCTGCGGCCTTGCGGTCGTGGCAGCGGTCGCGGCAGGAGCGATCTTTTATGCTAAAGGGCGATCGGAGTGTACGGCCGCCGCAAAGATCGTAAGGCCGGAGACAGGCGACACGCTGTCCAAACCGACCGACATTGAGATCGATGTTACAGACGGCGGCTGCGTTCAAAAGGCGGTGTTGGTCATTGACGGCAAAGATGTTGCGGCGGCGGATCCGCCGTCATTCTCATCGACAATAGATCCTAAGGACGTGCCTGATCTGTCTGACGGCGACCTGCATGATATGTCGGTCGTGCTTATCGACGACCAGGGCCAGCGAATGCCCGCATCGCCCGGCGTGATGCTCGCGTTTGACACGCGCACCGCCAAAAAAGAACCGACGCCCGTCGTTGTCAGCCAAGCTACGCCTACCGGGCCAAAGGCCGATACGTCGGCTGTCACGCTTATTCAAGTGCAGCAGATGTCGCAGGAGCTTGTGAAAAAATTCTCGGGCAATTTCAGTTTTGACGTATCTAATAAACAGTTTGTCCAAGAGGTGCAAAAGCGAACGGGCGAATATGCTGTCGCGGGTTATACGGCACGAGCGCTTGCGTATCGAGATAAGATAAATGTTGCCTTTGGACGCGAACAAAATATCGACGCGCCGCTCGGTTTTATACTTGCGATGAGCCGGAGCAAGTTCGATCCGACAAAACACGGCGACCTTGAGGGTATATTTCAGATGTCAAGCAAATTTGCGGCTGACAACGCATACAACGGTACTTGCGGCACCGCGACGCTAAGCGATCAGGATCAGGATCAGGATTGTGCGGCAAAGGCGGCGGCGTTGTATATGAAGGCTCTTGTCTTTGGCGTATTTGACGGCGATCCGATATACAGCGCGGTGGCGTTTGGCAAGACCCCGGCTGAGGCCGCGGCATGGAAAGCAACGCTGCCCGCAAATCGCAGCGATGTATGGAAAAGCATCACGACCGCTCCTGAACGCGAGCAGCTGATAAGATTCTTCGCCGCCGGGATCGTTTCCGAAAATCCGCAGCGTTTTGGCTTAAAGGATGATCATCCGCTGTCAGAACTATATCGCGTAGCGATGTGAAGATAGAGAATAGGGACGAGAGACGAGAAAGTTAGGGACAGTAACATTAGTGTAAAGCCAAGATCCCATTATCAAAATGACCGTTAAGTTCGTACATCGTGTCGGTGAGGTTATTCGTGAGGTTGAGATGACCGGCGAAATGCTCTCGCTCGGACGCGGCAGCGATGCCGATGAGCGATTTGATGACAACGGGCTGTCGCGGCTTAATTCGATCATTTACAGTAAGGATGATGTTGTGTGGATCGTTGATAACGGCTCGACGAACGGCACATATATAAACGGCGAACCCGCAGCCGTATCGGGCACGATATTAAAGGATGGCGACCGCATCAAGATCGGGACAGCTACTGAGTTGGCGGTTAAATTTGCTTCGGATGCCGAGCCTGAGGCGTTGCCTGATGCCGCCGCCGCAGGTGCCGAACCGACGAATTTTGCTGCTCCAGCTGCTGCCGGTGGTGCCGCTCCGCCGTCGCAAGGTGTCGGGTTCCTTCCGATCATGCTTATCGCGGGGGCGATATTTATCATCACCATTTCGGCGGTCGTTATTGCTTTTACGGCGTTTGGCGGAAAAGGGAATGAGATAGCGAGCAACACATTGTCGGGCGACGGCTATGACGACCCGACTCCGCGTCCGGACCGTACGCCAAGGGCAAGCAATACGAACGGGGCAAATACGCCAACCTCAAATACGAACTCCGACAGCGGCGGCGATGCAAATTCGAACAGTTCGATGCCGACGCCTTTACCACAGGTCACGCAGCCGTCAGGCAAGAAATATACCGAGATGACCGACGCCGAAAAGCGTGCGTACGTCGAGGCAAAAGCGATGCGTGTCGCGCAGATCATCGGCAACTCAAGCCCCGAAAAGATACCGCCCGAGGCCCTAGACAAGATCAAGGGGTTTGTCGATGCATACACGACGCGGATCAGGGTCGGACGAAAAACGTCCGGCTGCGGATTTGGCGACAATTTGCAGGCGACCTTTGAGAGAGCGAGTAAAAATGCGCCTTTTATCGTAAAAGCATTTAACGAAAAAGGCGTCGATCCGCGCATCGGGCTTTATCTTGCAATGATCGAGTCCGAACACTGTACCTGCCTGCAAAGCGGAACTGGGCCGTTGGGTATGTTTCAGTTCACGTATGCTACGGCGAAGCTGCATTTTGATCCGAGCGACGGCGTTATCAAGGGTGCAAGCCCGTCAAGGCCTGACGTCAGATGTCAGCCCGAACCGGCGGCAAGGGCGGCGGCCTCTTATATGAAAGCCCTGACCGGCCGCTACGGCACAGGCCCGGCAAGTGTTCCGCTCGCGATCGGCAGCTACAACAGCGGCGAGGGCGGACTAAGTTCTAATCTGGAAACGGCACTGCGATCAGGTACCGGCCTGCCAAGAGATTTTTGGACACTGATCTCAAAGGGCGAACTGCTGTCGAAACAGTTTCAGGCAGAAAATTTTAAATATGTGCCCAAATTCTTTGCCGCCGCGATCATCGGTGAGAATCCGCAGGATTTTGGAATGACACTGAACCCCGTATCATCTTATACGCAGTGAGCAGGCTGTCGGAACCGCCTCGGGTGAGCGGGCGGACAGAAAGATGGAGAGAAGAGAAAGGAAGTGGGTCGAGGAGATTGAGCGGTGAATAGAGTCGCGGCAAGTGAAGGAGCTTCGTTTAAAATTTAGCGATCCGTCGGGTGAGCGTGAGGTTGCGGTCACAGGGGATCGATTTGTGATCGGGCGGCACTCGGCGAGTGATCTTGCGGTCGCGGACGGGCGGCTGTCGCGTGAACATGCGGTGATCGAGCGCAGCGGTGACGAGTGGTTCATTGATGATAAAGGTTCGAGCAACGGCACCGATCTGAATGACGAACCGGTTTTTGAGCGAACAAGGCTGAGTGACGGTGATCGCCTGAGTCTGGGTGGTTTCCGGATCGCTGTCTCGATCGTTTCAAAAACAGAAAATACCGCACCTGCTCAGACAGCGGCACAGCCGGCGAGTGTTCAGCCGTCGACATTCGCGATTCCGGCGACAGGGCCGCAGGTTGCTGACGGCATACCGAAGATAGTCTTTTTCGTCGCTCCGGGGGCGGCTCTGCTGGTGCTGCTGATCGTTGTCGGTGTGCTTTATATCGGCGGCAGGGGCGACGGAGCGCAGGGGAATGACATCGCTTACAGCGACGACCCGACACCGAGGCCGACACGGCAAAAGGAAAATAACGACGATCCGCCGTCAGCCAATAACACCAACAGCGGCTCGACAGCGGGTGATCCGGGCAACTCAGGTTCCGGAGGCAACAGCACAACGGTGCCGACGCCATCGACAAATATCTCTGACACGTCAAAGGTCGAACAGAACGGAGCCGCATTTCTCAGAAAAGCGGCGCAGAATGATCCGAGGGCATTTTTGACCGGAGAACAGGCGTCTATCGTCGCGGCAAAGATACGCTCGATGAGCGGTTCGATAGGCGATAATCTCGCATCGGCAAAGCGTAATGCGGCTGCGATAAGAACACTGGCAACGTCTAAAAATCTCAAACCCGATCTGCTCGCGGCGGCTGCTCTGGCAAAACTCGGCACATCTCGCGGCGATGTGCTCGCGACGGCAAATTCGATGGTCGCGACGCTCGACAGGCTTTCGATACAGGTCGGCAACGAACTCGGCGAAGATTGTCTGCTGATGATGGCGGCGTACGATCAGGGCGAAGCCGGCGATTTTTTAAAGATGCGAAATATGCTGCAGGATCTTGCGACAAAGGCAACCGCACCGGTGCGCGAGATACGCACTATCTGGTATCTCAAAAAACAGGGCAAGATCACTGACGGCGAATATGATCTTGCACTCCGATTTCTCGCGGCGGGCACGATAATGCAAAATCCCAAGGATTTTGGCGTCAATGCTGAGGCGACAGCTTTTTAATGATATGAGCGGCGAGTTTGTAACAGGCAAATTTAACCTAAAGATATCCGGCGAACCGCTGACGCTGGAGATGACCGTGCCGCTCGAGCCTGTCAAGCCGCAGCGTATGCTGCCGGTGATACAGAGCATTACTTCGCAGATCATCGATATTTGTTCGGATGCGGTCAAAGCTGACGGTAAAGAGATCTCGTGCAAGGCGGGCTGCGGTGCGTGCTGCCGTCAGCCCGTGCCGATATCGAGGGCCGAGGCGTTTCATCTGGCCGAACTTGTCGAGGCGATGCCTGAGCCGCGGCGTTCGGATGTAAAGCAGCGATTTGCCGAGTCGCTTTCACGCTTTCGCGAGATCGGCTGGTTCGAGAGATTCGAGGACCTGCTTGCTCTGGTTGAGTCGGGGTCGCCGGAATTTAAGGCAAAAGATTATATGGACCTCACTAACGAGTATATGCAGCAGGCGTTAGATTGCCCTTTCCTTGAGGATCAGAGTTGCTCGATACATCCGGACCGTCCGATCATTTGCCGCGAGTATCTGGTTACATCGCCCGCTGAAATGTGTACGGCACCGACGCCCGAGACGATCGAACGAGTGCCGGTATTTCTCAAAGCGTCAAAGGCGGTGATGAAAATGGATCGCGATCCGCGTGACCGCGAGAGATCTTTGCTGATGGCCGAGGCATTGGATCATGTCGAACACAGCACCGCCGATCAGGCCAAAAGGCCGGGACCGGAATGGGCGATGGAGTTTATCAGCAAACTCGCTGATACTAAAGATGCCGTCGATCTGACGGTGACCGAAACGGGAATGTTGTAAAAGGCCGCTCGCGGCAATATTTACTATTTTATCTACTCGGTTTAATATCTAATGTTCAAAGCCAATTATTTCGAGCCGAGCTATGAGCAAATACCGTAAGATCGTTTGGAATGAAGGAATGCTGCTCACCCCGCAGCATTTTCAGCAATTTGATAACTATCATGAGGAATTGCTGCAATCGCGCATCCGTTCTGTAGCGCCGTTTGAGTATGGCGTCCTCGAACTCCAGATAAATCACGAGGCGATAGCCAACGGCAACTTTCAAGTGACGAGCTGCCGGGCGGTAATGCCTGACGGATTGGTCGTCAATGTGCCCGATGCCGAGGGTGTGCCGGATCTGCGTCCGGTCGGTGAGCATTTTCGTGCCGAGGCCGAAAAGCTCGGCGTTTATCTCGCCGTGCCCGCCAAAAAAATGGGCGAGGCGAACTTTCAGGGCAGCGGAACGCAAGCCAGCGGCAACATACGGTATCTGCAGGAAGGCGCAATGGTCAAGGATGAGACCAGCGGCACCAATGAGCAGCCGCTCGCCTACGCAAAAAATAATCTTCGGATCGTGTTTGACGATGAGGTGCGTGACGGATTTTCGACGATCAAGATCGCCGAGCTGACCCGTACACCGACCGGACAGCCAAAGATCTCAGAGGAATATATACCGCCGATACTCAACGTGACAGCGTCGCAATGGCTCGGCAATATGCTGCGTCAGGTCGTCGAGATCGTCAATACAAAAAGTGCGAGCCTCGGCGAACAGCGTCGGCAGAGACAAGCCGGGCTTGCAGATTTCACAACATCTGACGCGGGTGTTTTTTGGCTGCTGCATACGGTCAACTCAAGCGTGCCGCTGCTGACGCATTATTTTCACGCTCCGCTCGTACATCCTGAAAGGCTTTATCTCGAAATGGCCGGGCTTGTCGGCAAGCTCATGACATTTTCGACCGAGCATCATCCAAAGGACATCGTAAAGTACGATCACGACGACCTTTACTTCACTTTTTACACACTCAGCCAATTGCTTAAGCTGCTGCTCGAGACGGTGATACCGAGCCGATGCGTCGCGATACCTTTAGAAAAAGTGCGCGATGCTCTGTATGTCGGACGTGTCGAGGACGAAAGGCTGCTCAAGGAAGCCGGATTTTTCCTCGCCGTGCGTTCGCCGATGCCTGAGGCGAAACTTATCGAGGGCGTGCCGCGTGTGGTAAAGATCGCTTCGCGCGATGTGATCGACACGGTAATCGGTTCGGCATTGCCCGGCGTGATGCTGCGATACACAAATCCGCCGCCTGCTCCGATACCGGCGAGGATCGGATTTAAATACTTTAATCTCGACTCGAACGGCCCGTACTGGGACGGCATCAAAGGGTCAAAGGTGCTGGCCGTCTATGTACCTGATGAGATACCGGGCGAAAAGCTTGAGATGTATGCGGTCAAACCATAACCGTCGGGTCAAGGTATAATGCCATTTATGTACTGCGATAAATGCGGCGCCGAAAATGCTCCGGATGCGGCCTTTTGCCGTAAATGCGGGCGTGAGATAACAGAGATCGATGTCGAGACTCGTGTCGCCGTGAGACCGTCGGCCGTGCCGTCTGTCGGTTCGCCGCTCGACCGTCTGCCCGATGTTTCGCAGGCGTATGCGGGGCGTGTCGAGGATCTCTCGGATGATGCTCACGGACCGGTGATATTTTCGATCTCGCCGACGCTGATGTTCGTCAAAGCAGGTTATGTCGCGGCCGCGATAGGTGCTCTGCTGCTTGCGGCGATATGCGGAGCCTTATTTTCTAATGCATGGATCGGCGTGGTCATAGGGCTGTGTCTCTTTCTGATACCGGCGTATTTTCATCTTGTTAAACGTCTGGTGCGATACACTTTGACAGACGCAAAGATCGAGATCGACAGCGGACTTGTCGCCCGTACGACGCGAAACATACCGCTCAGACGGATACAGGATGTGACCGTATCTGCAAATGTCATACAGCGTCTGCTCGGTTTTGGCGATGTCGTGATCGATAACTCGAGCGAGGTCGGCGGCAGGATCGTGCTTGACAACATCAATAGGCCCCAAGAGATCGCCGACAAACTTCTGCGGCAGATGCGGCGAATAGAAAGCTAACTTTTTTGTAATGGCAACTTATTTTGTGACCGGCGGTGCCGGATTTATCGGCTCGGCATTTGTCAGGATGCTGCTCGATCGCGATAGTGACAACCGCGTCATCAACTACGACGCGCTTACCTATGCGGGCAATCACGAGAATTTGAATGGTGTCGATGCGACGCGGCATACGTTCATCAAGGGCGATATCTGCGATCGCGATGCGGTACTTTCGGCAGTGCCTGAGGGCGTTGACGCGATATTTAATTTTGCCGCCGAGTCACACGTCGATCGCAGTATTCACTCGGCGGACGAATTCTTACGGACGAATATTATCGGTACGCAGGTGCTGATCGACGCCGCTCGTGCGAAGGGCGTCAAGCGTTTTGTCCAGATCTCGACCGATGAGGTAATGGGCAGCCTCGCTGACGACAGCGATGACTATTTTACTGAATCGACGGCATTGGCGCCGAATTCGCCGTATGCAGCATCAAAGGCGGCGGCGGAGTTCGTGGTGCGTGCGGCACGCGAGACGCACGGACTGGATACTGTCGTCACACGCTGCGGCAACAACTATGGGCCGCGTCAATTTCCCGAAAAGCTCATCCCGCTGATGATCGCCAATGCGATGAATGACGAACCGCTGCCGGTCTATGGCGACGGCGGCAATGTTCGCGACTGGATCTATGTTGACGATCATTGCTCAGCGATCTTTGCTGTTTATGAAAAAGGACGGCCCGGCGAGGCTTACAACATCGGTGCCCGCAATGAGCGAAGGAATATCGATGTCGTTAAAGCGATACTCGATTCGCTTGGCAAGCCGCACAGTCTTATCAAATTTGTCACCGACCGTCTCGGCCACGACCGCCGCTACGCGATCGACGCGGCCAAGGTCGAGACCGAACTTGGCTGGACGCCCGCGATGACTTGGGAAAAAGGCCTCGAAACGACGATCGCGTGGTATCGTGACAATCGTGAATGGGTCGAACACATCCGCAGCGGTGAATATCGCGAGTATTACAAAAAAATGTACGGAGCCTTGTAAGTGAAGGTACTGATAACCGGAGCTAACGGAATGGTCGCACGTGCGGCCGCAGCACATTGCCGTGAGATCGGCGATGAGGTGACGGCGTTAGCTCGTGCCGATCTCGACATCGCGGACGCGGACGATTGCCTGAAAAAGATCGGCAAACTCAAGCCCGACGCGGTGATCAATTGTGCGGCTTATACAGACGTTGACGGCAGCGAGACGAATATCGACGCCGCGTACGCCGCAAATTCCGACGGACCGGCAAATCTCGCGGCCGCCTGTCGCGAGAGCGGTGCCAAGCTCGTTACGATCTCGACGGACTACGTCTTTGACGGCGAAAATAAGGATCTTTATTACGAAGACGCCGAACCGAATCCGCTCGGTGTTTACGGCGAATCAAAATTTGACGGCGAAATGCGTGTCTCGGCGGCGAACCCAGACGCGATCATCGTCCGCTCGGGCTGGATCTACGGACATCACGGGACGAACTTTTTGAGCGTGATGCCGAAACTGCTCGCTGACGGCAAAGTAATCACCGCGATATCAGACAGCTACGGCACACCGACATTTGCGGACGACCTTGCCAAGCGGCTGCGTGAATTGGCCGAAACCGATATTGCAGGCTTTGTCCATGTGACCAACGCCGGCGACGGAACGACGTATTACGGCTTTGCTCAAGAGGTCTGCCGGATCGGCAGCCGTGACGAAAAACTTGTGACGCCGGTTTCGCATGCGGATCTAAAGCGGCCTGCCGACCGTCCGTTAAGCTCAAAGCTAGGGTGCCGCGTCGCCAAAGAAAATGGCCTCGCTCCATTACCGGAATGGCGCGAGGCTCTTGCCAAATTCATCTTAGATCCAGACTGATCAATTCTTAGTGACGTGTGCGGCTGACTCCTGCTGTTCGGCCATTGACGGCGTCGAGTCGTCAGTGTCGGCCTTGCCGTAATAATTGTAGTAGCCCGAGCCGTAATAATCGTATTCCATCGAACCGGCCGTAATGCCATTGAGGACAACGCCGTAAATGCGTGCTCCGATAGCGGCGAGGCGGCTGCGGAATTGGCGCATAAGATGTATCGAACTTTTGCCGGCCATAGCGACGAGCACGACGCCGTCAGCCTGTGTCGAAAGGATCGCCGCGTCCGTGAATGAGATCGCGGGCGGCGAATCAATGATTATGTGCTTAAATCGCCCGCGCAGGAACTGCAGCAGATTGCGCATCTCATTTGATGAGAGCAGCTCGGCCGGATTAGGCGGTATCGGGCCGCTCGTGATGACCTTTAAACGCGGCAGGTCGGCGACGCCCTTTATCATATTGTCGGGCGAGCGGTCGCCTGAGAGATAGTTCGTCAGCCCTTCGGTATTGGTCAGGCCAAAATGTGAGTGCAGCCGCGGACGGCGAAGGTCACAGTCGATCAGAACGACATCGGCATTGGACTGTGCAAGCGTGATCGCCGTATTAATAGCGGTCGTTGTCTTGCCCTCTGATGGCTGTGATGAGGTGATGAGGATAGATTGCGGCGGCTTACCGGCAGATGAGAATAAAAGTGATGTCCGCAGGTGTCTGTAAGCCTCAGCCATCGGCGATCGCTGATCCTCGAGAGATATCAGAACTGATGAGGAAGATGCAGTGACCGCAAGCGAATTGTCCGAACCGGCAATGCTTGCACGGCGTCTGTCGCCGATGCTGTAATGCGGTATCAGCCCCAGCGTCGGCAGGCCCAAATGACGGCTGATATCATCAGATGTCCGCACCGAGTCATCAAGATAGTCGAGCAGGAACGCCAATCCGATACCGGCACCAAGTGCGAGCATCATCGTGATAAGGATGTTCCTCGTGCGCGGCGGCCCGGAGGGCGCACCGGGAGTGGCCGCGTGATTAGATATCTTCATATTGCTCGGAGCCTCTGATGACTTGGCAAGAAGAGCCTCTTGCTGCCATTGAGTATAGGTGTCGAGCAATTTTCGGTTGGTCTCAAGGCCGCGTTTGTCAGTGGTGAGCTTGGTCTCGGCCTGCCCCTGTATATTTGCGCGTGCCGATTCCTGTTCGTATGAATTCAGCAGCTGATTTTCGCGAACGACAGCGGCATTGAGCTGCGAGCGAAGCCCGACAAGAGCACCTCCGACAGCATCTTTTTCGATCTTTTTCTGATCGCGATCGATGATCTGCGAGACATCCTTTTCCGTCTGATCGCGAGTTTGCTGGAGCGTTCGTATGCGTTCGTCAACCTGTTTTACTTTGGGATATTCTTCGGTGTATTTGACCAAAAGCTCGGCGCGCTCGGTTTGGGCTTCTTTGATCTGTTTCTCGATGTCACGGATCTGGTCCTGGAGCTTTGCTCGCCGCTCGGTGTTTAGGCGAACGGTGTCCTGATAGACCTTGTTATCGTAAAGATCGGGAATATTTTGTCCCTCACCGCGTTGGCTTGCCTGTTGAGCGGCGTTGTATCGAGCCTCAAGTTTGCGGCGGTCATCCTGTGCGGTGAGATATTGTTCGCTGATCGTCTGCAGGCGGCTGGCCGCGAGGTCCGAGCCTTTTTCCTGCAGCGGCAGATTGCTCGAACGCATATAGTCCGCAAGATCGTTTTCCTGCTTGGCGATGGTTACATTCAGATCCTCGATAGCCTTGGTGAGTTCGTCATATTTGGTTTGGATGCCTGTCAGCTCACGTTTTCGATCTTCTTCGATAAAGAGGGCGGCAACCTTGTCGGCGACCTTTGCAGAGACGACCGGATTTGAGCTTTTTTGAGTGATGCGAAAAATACTCGTGCGTTCGGTCTGATCGACGCTCAGCCCGCCTGAAAGAATGCCGGCGTAGTTCTCGGCACGGGTGTTCTCCTCGGGGGTAAGCTGCATCTTGGCCGTGTCGTCATTGGCCGGATCGTCGGTCAATATCGGCAGTGCATTGTCTGTCGGGGCGACCGGTTTTGACCCGCCGAACATATTGCGGATCGTCGCAACAATGCCGCGATCCTCATTGCCGAAAAGATCGGGTGTGCGCTGTAGGCCGAGCGAGACCACGACCTTTTTCATCAGCTCAGGATTTTGGAGAAGCTGGAGCTGGGTATTGTAGTATGTCGTCTCGTCAGTGCCGAGATTGATGTTGATCGAGTCCTTGTCGGTCGGACGCGGTTTACGCGGTTCGATCAAAAGGTCGGCGCTTGCCTGGTAAACTGACGGCTGGCGAAATTGATATATCGCAGCGGCGATCGTGGCGATCACGACCATCGCCAGAATGATCGGCCAGCGTTTGTAAATGATGTTGAAATACTGACGGATCGTGCGCTTGTTAGCGAGTGATTCGTCATCGTGAAAACCTGCGTAAGAGGCCGGATATTCGCCTTGGGGCTGCGTCATGTCCAATCCGCGAGGAAGCGGCGTCAGCCTCTGATCTTGATCCATAACACTATAAAAACGGCCAAAAGGCAGGCCTTGCCACGATAGGGCGTAAGTCATTATTTATACCACATTTGCCGCACTAAAGCATTTTATTTACGATGTTTTTGACTCCGGGACACCCGCAATAAAAAGCACCCGAACGAGACGAAAATTTTTGTGGACAAAATAGCCGTGCGGGAGTAAATTCAGGATAAATCGACAGGAAGTGCATTATTTTTTATTAACAGATCCTTTGGAGGTATTTATGAAGATCTTGGCTCTTGTAAAGGCGGTCTGTATTACCGCTGGTTCGATGGTTCTTATGATGATCTTTGCGGGCGGCATCAGTGTTATTGCTCAGGCACCTGCCGCTTCGCCGACGCCGGCCGTCACTAAAAAGGTGACCGCCAAAGCCGCTAAACCTGCGGCGGCGACAAAGACGACCGCCGCAACAACGGCAAAAACCGCAGATACGGCAACCGCAGCGGATACTAGTGCAAAACCCGCGCCGGCACGGACCAGAAAGGCCGCGCCCAAAACCGCGGCAAAGACTGTGGCCCCCGCATCAAGCACTGCGGCCGATACCGCCGCCACTACGCCTGCTAAACCAAAGGCAAAGGCCACTAAGACGTCGGCCGTTAAAACGACTTCGGCAACTAAACCCGCCGTCACTCACACCTATCTAAAAGGTAAGAATGGCGGCTGCTATTACTTAAACAGCAAAGGTAACAAAGAATACGTCGATCACAACAAATGCACTCAGTGAACAGAGTTGTTTAGCTATTTATCGATTCAAAGCGGACTTTGGCTTGCATTTAATTGCGAGTCTAAGTCCGCTTTTCAACATTATCTTTTGCTTGATCAGTTTTTTTTGCGTGCCTGAGATTGTACGGCGGTGATGGCCACGGCATCGACGATGTCTCGGGCTTTGCAGCCGCGCGAGAGGTCGTTACAGGGGCGGTCGAGGCCTTGGAGAATGGGGCCGATGGCGGTGCCGCCGGTGAGGCGTTCGGTAAGTTTATAGGCGATGTTGCCGGCGTTGAGGTCCGGAAAGATGAGCGTATTAGCGCGTCCGGCGACGGGCGAACCCGGAGCTTTTGAATTTGCGACCGATGCGACGAGAGCGGCGTCGGCCTGGAGTTCGCCGTCGATGGCAAGCTCGGGCATGCGCGCCTTGACTGTCCTCGTTGCCTCGACGACCTTATCGATAAGCTGATGTTTCGCACTGCCTTTTGTTGAGAAAGAAAGCATCGCGACGCGCGGTTCGGTATCGAGCAGTGCGCGGCAGGAGTCGGCTGATGCGATCGTGATCTCGGCGAGTTCGGCGGCGGTCGGGTCGACAACCACGCCGCAATCAGCATAGATCATCGAGCCTTTTTCGCCGAAAGCCTTATCCGGCACGACCATTAAAAAGAATGACGAGACGGTCTTAAAGCCGGGCTTGACGCCGATGCATCGCAGAGCGGCAGCGACAGTATGAGCGGTGGTGTTGGTCGCGCCGGCGACTGAGCCGTCGGCCTTGCCATCGCGGACGAGCAGATCGCCGTAATAGAGCGGATCGCGGACAGCCTGTTCGGCCTCTTCGAGAGTGACACCCTTTGCACGGCGAAGGTCGTAGTATAATGACGCGATCTTACCGCGGTCAGCTGCTTTTTTATGATCGATAATGTCGATGCCGTTGAGGTTTGCACCCGCCGAAGCGGCAAGTTCGCGGATCTTTTGCTCGTCGCCGAGTATCGTGATCTTTGCTATGCGTTCGGCAGTACAGATCGCTGCTGCCTCGACGGTACGTATATCTTCGCCCTCGGGCAGGACGATATGCTGTAGATTGGCTGCCGCTCGCCGGCGGATCTCTTGTAGGATCATCTTAGTTAGAAATTTTAATCGACAATTGGCAAAGGTGCTAGTTAAAGAGATGCCTGAGCAGATGGCCGGATCATTTTGATGCAACCAAGATCGGTTGTACTTGCACTAAAGTTGGGTTGTTCCTTAGACTTAAAGAAACGACAGAGGTAAAAGCGATGAGTAAACTCAGACGAACCGAACGCGGTGAAATGAAGGGCAGGATGCGAAACTTTTTGATGTTTTTGCCTAATATGGTCTTGTTGCTCGGCCGTCTTTTAAAGGACATACGTGTTCCGGCTGCGGAAAAGGCGTTGTTCGCGGCGGCGATCGTATATGTTATCTCGCCGCTGGATTTTATACCCGATGTTTTTCCGTTCATCGGACAGGTCGATGATATTTATGTTGTCGCGTTAGTTCTGTTGCGGCTGATCAACCGCACTGACGAGTCGATCATTCGCGAGCACTGGTCGGGCGGCGGCGACATTGTGTCTTTGGCCGATTCGATCGCGTCGATCGCGCCTAAATTCTTGCCTCGCCGCATTGCACGCGTGATCACGTCAAGGGTCGAATTAGCACCCGCAGGAAGGATATTGAAAAGCATCACTAAAAAAGATGAGGCTGTCGTACGCGAGATCATCGACGATGCTCACGCGGACGTTGTCGCACGGTCAGGAATGACCAACTAAGTTTAACGCAAAAAATATTTTTCGATGGCGGCCAAGAGTCTGGATTCGGGCCGCCATTACTCATTTGTTTGATGCGGCTCGATAATTTCAGATTATAAAAAAGTTAGCCCGTTCCCGGTCATTTTCGCTATAATGAGGGTACACCGAGATGGGTTCGCCGTTTCCTCCGATTTATGTTCGAACGCTACACCGAACGTTCTCGCCGCGTCATTTTTTTTGCACGGTACGAGGCACTGCAATATGGTTCGCAAGTGATCGCCCCCGAGCACATTCTGCTCGGACTGATGCGCGAAGATAAGACGATCTCGTCGAGATATTTTCCGTTTCGCCACGCACTGACCGTTGACTCGATCCGAAAGGACATCGAGGAAAGGATCGTCGTGCGCGACCGCATACCTCAATCGACCGAACTGCATCTTTCGCCCGTCACTAAACGCATACTTTTTTATGCGAATGAGGAAAGCCGCCAGCTTAAAAATCGACATATCGGCCCTGAGCACATTTTACTCGGGCTGGTACGCGAAGAGCGGTCGGTCGCGGCTGACATCTTGTTCGGTTACGGCCTGCGGGTACAGGACATTCGCGATAAGCTGTCGCAGCAGGCGGCGTCACCGGGCATTTATGCTCCGGTGCCTGAGAATAGTAAAACGCCGAGTTTGGCCGAATTTACACGCGATCTGACCGCTGATGCCGCCGAGGGCAGGCTCGATCCGCTGATCGGCCGCGAGGGCGAGATCGAACGCCTCATCGAGATCATCTGCCGCAGGACAAAGAATAATCCTGTACTGATCGGCGAGGCCGGCGTCGGCAAGACCGCGATCATCGAGGGGTTGGCACAGCGGATCGTTGACCGAAACGTGCCGACATTTCTCGAAGGCAAGCGCGTGCTGTCGCTCGACCTTTCGCTGATCGTCGCCGGAACAAAATACCGCGGCCAGTTCGAAGAGCGTCTGAAAAAGATCATCACGGAATTAAAAGAAAACCCCGAGAATATAATCTTTATCGATGAGATCCATACGCTCGTTGGTGCCGGTTCGGCAGAGGGTACACTCGACGCGGCAAACATTTTAAAGCCCGCACTCTCGCGAGGCGATATACAGTGCATAGGTGCGACGACGCCTGCCGAATATCGCAAGTCGATCGAAAAGGACCGCGCTCTTGAGCGCCGCTTTCAGGCGGTTCGCGTCGAACCGGCGAGCGAAGAAGATTCGCTGCGGATCATCGAGGGCATCATCGACCGTTATGAGGCATATCATCAGATCAGATATACAAAAGACGCCATTCGCGGTGCCGTCGAGCAGTCTAATCGATACATCTCGGACCGCTTTTTGCCGGATAAGGCGATCGACGTACTCGATGAGGCCGGTGCAAGGGCAAAGCTGAAATATCAGGCAGAGAATCGCGGCGAACTGTCGTGGAAAGAAACCGTCGAGAACTGGAAACGCGCCGCCGCGAATGAGGATCAGCTCATTTCATTCGAACTCGAGACCCTGGACGATTCATTCTTTGCGGTCGAGGTCGGCAAGGACGATGTTGACGAGGTTATCGCTCGCTGGACCGGCATACCGGTCACGGCGATCAAACAGGAAGAGGCGAAAAAGCTGCTCAATATCGAGAATGTGCTGCACGAACGCATCGTTTCGCAGCGTCCGGCGATCTCGGCACTTGCGAGGGCGATACGGCGTTCGCGTGCCGGCCTGAAAACTCCTAATAAGCCTGTCGGATCGTTTCTGTTCCTCGGCCCGACCGGTGTCGGTAAGACAGAGGTCGCACGCGGATTGGCCGAATTTTTATTCGGATCAGAGCGTTCGCTGATACGTTTCGATATGAGCGAGTTTATGGAAAAACACGCCGTGTCGAAATTCATCGGGTCGCCTCCGGGATATGTCGGCCACGAAGAGGGCGGACAATTGACCGAGCGCCTGAGGCGTTCGCCATATTCGATCGTACTTTTTGACGAGATCGAAAAAGCTCATCCTGATCTTTTTAATGTGCTGCTGCAGGTTTTTGAGGACGGTGTGCTGACCGATTCGACCGGCCAGTCGATCGACTGTAAACATGCGATATTTATAATGACATCGAATATCGGTGCCAGGATCATTCAAAAAAGTGCGACGCTGGGCTTTCAGGTGTCGGGCGAGGCGACACGTGCCAAGCGCGAAGATGAGGTCATGGCGACGGTCAGACAGACGCTTGCACCGGAGTTTATCAATCGCCTCGATGAGATCGTGATATTTGATGAGCTGTCGGTTGCCGATCTCGAGCAGATCACCGATCTGCAGGTGGCAAAGCTCAATGACATCCTTGCCGCACGCAAACTCAAACTGCAACTCACGCCTGAGGCCCGGGCATGGCTGATCCACAAGACGTGCAACGACCGTAAGTATGGAGCAAGGCCATTAAAACGTGCGCTTCAAAAATATGTCGAGGATGAGCTATCTGAGGCTCTCATTCAGGGACAAGTTGCTGCCGAGAGCGTTGTCGAGGTTTACCCGCAAGATGATAAACTGGAGTTTCGTTCGCTCACCGCTGTCACCGCCGAAGCCGAAACGGCTGAACGCAAATAAGCGGCGAGGCATCTGATCTAAATATGTACCGGCGGCCAAAATTTATCGAGATATTGCACGAGATACGGCAGGAAATGGCCGCCGATGCTGATTATGACGTGGTGCTCTTTACCGAGATGGTCCGCTCGGGCGAGATGTCGGTCAATGCTCCTCAGCACAAGCTTAAATTTGAGACCCAACCGTCAGACCGTCCAAAGGAAGAGTTCAAGATCGGCGAGCCGGAAGAAAGGCTTGTGTCGGACGAGCGTATCTAATGATCCGTTATCTGATCTCAATCGCGATCGTGGTCGCTGTCATTGCCGCGTCGGCGGCGTTATTTTTCCCTTCATATTGGATCCACCGGTACGACGATCTGATAACGCGTCAGGCACGTGTCTATCGCCTTGACGAAAAACTTGTCTGGAGTCTGATCTATGAGGAAACATACTTTCGGGCATGGAAGATCGGCGCCGCCGATGAGGTCGGCCTGATGCAGGTCACGCCTGCCGTTGCAAGGGCTTGGGCCAAAGAGACAGGGCTGAAAGAATACGAAAAACAGACAGCTGAGAATGTGCGCGAATTTTTGAGCGATCCGGAACGTAATATTCAAGTCGGGTGCTGGTATCTTGAAAAACTTCGTGAAACGTATCGCGGGCTGCCGTCGGAAACGGCAATGACGCTGGCCGCATATAACGCCGGCCCGAGTCGTGTTGACGAATGGACCAGAGCGAGCGATCTCTCACAGATGCAGGAGAGCGATTTTGTCGCTCGCATCAATATCGCGTCAACCCGCAGTTATGTGACATCGATCCTCAACCGCTATCGAAACCCGACGACCGATAAACCCGAGAAAAAGGTCGATCTTAATAATGCAGCTTCATAAAGCACAATTTGTCGTTCCGATCGCGGCCGAGCCGATCGCGGGCGGGGCCGTCGTGATCGACGGCACAGAGATCACAGCTGTCGGCAATGCGGCTGAGCTTGAGACACGCTTTGCCGATGCTGAAGTTGTCGATCACGGCGAGGCGATCATCATACCGGGGCTTGTAAATTGCCACTCGCATCTTGAGATCACGGCCATGCGCGGAGCTTTGGATGCGGTCGAGCACGATTTTTCGGCTTGGCTGCTGAGGCTCAACGAGATACGCAAGGGAATGTCCGATGACGATATCATCACCGCCGCGACCGACGGAGCATACGAAGGTGCGCAGGCAGGCGTGACCTGTTTTGGCGACATCGGACGAATGGGCAATGCAGGGTTTACCGCGCTTAGGTCTGCGGGCCTTCGCGGCGTCGTTTTTCAAGAGACCGAATTCTCTCCCGACAACCGCACCGCGAATGATGATTTTGCAAAGCTCGGAGCTAAATTCGAGACTATGAAGAGCGAAGAGACCGATCTCGTAAAGGTCGGGCTTTCGCCGCACTCGCCATATACGGTCGGTTCGCAGTTATTCGAATTGATCGCTCAGTACGCGATCATCAACCGCATTCCGCTGTCGATACACGCCGCCGAATCAGCTGACGAGATCGAATTGCTTGCATACGGGACGGGGTTGTTCGCGTCGTTCTATGAGAGGTTCGATCTGGAATGGGAAAGCCCTCATTCGACGCCGATCGAATATCTCGAACGTCTCGGAGTCCTCTCGACACGTCCGCTGTTAGGCCATTGCGTTCGTGTAACGACATCTGACATTGCCCGCATAGCCGCAAACGGTGCAAAGGTCGCGCATTGTCCTAAATCCAACGCCAAATTTGGCCACGGTTCGGCTCCGCTGGAGGCAATGCTTGATGCGGGAATAACGGTCGGGCTGGGAAGCGATTCGGTAGCGAGCAACAACGTGTGCGATCTGATCGAGGAATCGCGTTTTGCCGCTCTCACCGCACGCAGCCGCGATGATAGAGGCCGGATGATAACTGCCCGTGAGGCTCTCAACCTTGCCACTATCGGCGGTGCCGCCGCACTTGGGCTGGACAAACTTATCGGCACGCTCGAACCCGGCAAACAAGCCGATCTGGCTGTCATCTCACTCGACAGCCTTGCCCAAAAACCCGTCACCGACATTTATGCGGCAATAGTCTTTTCGTCAAATGCGAGAGATGTTAAGGAGACGATCGTGGCGGGAAGAATGATATATCAAAGCCGGAATACGGCACATGGCGAGCAGCAATCCGGCTTGTGTTTGTAAGTTATTTTACAGAAAATGCAGGAAATTCCCGCTTGATAAAGATATCTAGGGCATTCCTTGACGGACCTTTTCCTGTTCCCGGGCCAATGTTAAGATCGGCGACATCTTTTGCAAGCGGAGTGCCGAGATCAGTGATCTTTATATCGCGGCCGCTGCCGAACACGGCACGCATCTCGCCGACTGCTTTTCTAAGCGAAATAGGTAAAAGGTAAAGAGCGTCATAACGATACTTGCCAAACATTTTAGTGACCTCGGGCGTGACCTCTTCGGATGAGAGGTTATCGTCTATCATCTTGAGATCGGTCTCAACACCTCCGGACAGTATATAGAGGCGTTTTAGCGGCAAGTCGTCGGGCGTTTGAGCAAACGCCGTCAGCAGCATCACGGCGTTAGAGTCGAGGCTGGCCGCCTCAGCCGACGACCGCGGATAACCGATATCGTAAAGGGCGATTCTCGGGATCGGCCCGTATGGAGCGGCCTCTGAGGCGGCATTTTTGATAGCCGCTATAAGACCGGCGGATGTTTTTGGAGACTTTCTCCAAACCGACCCGTTCGCTCCTGTCGAGTCATCGTAGGTCCCATCCAGAAATTTGCCGACGAAGTTGCCTTCTTCATTTCCCTGAGGGTCGGTGATGGTCCAGTCAACGATGTCCGATTCGGAAAGGTTGTACGGATCACCGTATTTATATCCGCTTACAACCTCGATCTCATTTGCGATACTTCCGGTTATTTTGCTGCCGACGATCTTTTGCACTTTGATAAATGTCTGCTCAAATTTGCCCGAACTATCAGTAATGACAGCAGTTATATAAAATGTGCATCCAGCGGGCAAGCCCTTTAAAAAGCGTGCTTTTGCCTGCGGGTATGTAGCTTTTGCTTTTTCGGAATAAGGTTTGATCTGCTGTCGAAACTTTTCGGCCTGGCCATGAGTGACAGTGATAGAGCGGTCTTGAGTGTTTTGTGCAATGACAGGTAAACATGCAATGCCCAGAATAAGAGCCAACGACAAAGAGAGAAATATGCGCATAATGCTCCTTTTATTTTGCATTTAAGGCTGCGGCCTCGAGCTCCTTCAACAGGTCGGCTTTAGTCCATTGATTGCCGGGAAATATCTTAGTGACCCTGCCGTCCGGGCCGATGACGGCCGTGCGCAGGTTGTGGTTAAAGACGGCCTTATTATCAGGATCGATCTTGTAGTCGAGGCCAAAGAAATCGGCGATCTTGCGGACCTCGATATCACTGCCGACGGCGAGGCTCCAGATGTCAAATTTTGCTTTGGGATCGTTGCCTAGATAACCGATGCCGTATGAACGGAGTTTTGCCGGTGTATCATTTTCAGGATCGAACGAAATACTCAACAGACGTACTTTATCCTTTAACTCGGCATTACTTTTAAGCTGATTGGCAATATCGCTAAAATTCGCGGACATCTTAATGCAGTAATCGGGCAATGGGCATTTTGCGTAAATGAACGTGATCGCAAGAGCTTTGCCCTCAAAACTTTTGATCGAGATGGGCTTGCCGTCCTGGTCGGTCAGTTTAAAGTCGGGTACCGGTTGGCCGATCTGTGCAAAGTTGTTGTTCGGCGTCGGTGCGGGGTCGTTAGGATCCGGAGCAGCGAGTATGCCGACATTTTCGAGCCAATAGGGCTGAGGTGCCTCTTTATCCTCGACTATCTCGGCTCGTATCTCGGCGCCGGGTTTCAGATCATTCCAAACCCAATCGGCATGGACAGGAAACGGCATCGTCATTCCCGGCATCAGGCCCTCAATGTCGCCATGCTCAAGCGTTATCGTCTTTGCAGACTGATCGACCGAGATGACCTTGCCCTGTATCGGGTATCGCTTGGCATTGGGTGATGCGCTCGTGTTGCTGTATGCCGTATTGGCAGCGGGCTTTTGACAAGCGGTAAAAAGGAGTGCCGTGATAATGACGACTGATAAATGACGAAGCATAAACATAATTGTGGCTAAAAGACGGTCGATACTCAAGGAGCGTCTTGCATGGCTCACCTCGGGTGCAGACTTTCGTCATAGAGCAGCGTGTACATTCGATAGTTTGTCATCACTCGGGCCGCATAATCTTTTGATTGAGAATAGACGATCTCGGGCAGATAACGATCGACATCGCCCGATCGTGAGCGTGCGAGCCAGCGTTTGACATTGTCTTCTCCGCCGTTATATGACGCGGCTGCCGCGACCGGTTCGCCGGGAAACATCGCATCAAGGTCGGCGAGATATTGCGAACCGAATAATATCGCTGTCGGCGGATAGAACATCTCGTCCTGTGTCAGATCGCCGCGGTCGAGACGGCGAGCGATCTTGTCAGCAGTAGTCGCGATGAACTGCATTAAGCCGCGAGCGGCCGCGTTAGATCTTGCGTCGGGCTGAAAACGAGATTCCTGCCGCATGATCGACAGCATCATACGCGGATCGACACCGCGTTCTTTGCCAAAGGTCACGAGGCTGTCGGCAAATGGTGCCGGATACAGACGGCGAAGACTGTCATGCGGCATCAGTTCAACGTCGGCATCGGCGGCGATCCTTTTCCATAGCGGCTCGATATATGCGAGGTTGAGATCGGCATGGTCGCCGAGATAATAGAGTTTGGCGAGAGCATCGGCCGATATGCCGCCGCCGGCGTCAAACTCCGGTGCCGCTTCATCATAGATGCCGAGCGAAGATAATATTGCCGCCGCCGGACGGCCGGGCGACGCTGACGGTAGAGCCACGTCATCCGTGGGGATCGCGTTATATCTCGGCATCAAATGTGTCGAGATACGGATCGTTTCGAGGGCCTTTGCAGTTATCTCAGGTCTATCGGTCAAGCGGAGCAGCGACTGGGCATTTTTGCGGTTCGTGTCGATGCCGGAGTTGCTCAATGATGACAGTAGATACCCGATCTGCTGATCGACGACACCCTTTGCGGCATCATTTGCGGTGAGCGACCTTAGCCGCTCGGTCGCACGCCAGCCGTAATATTCGTTAATGCCCTCGGGAATGGCAAGATACGCATCGACGGCTTCGGGATATCGCCGGAGCTGTTCGAGACAAAATGCTCGTAGGAATGCGGCTTCGTTTACAGTGGTGCCGCCCGGTTGAGACGACGCGAGATCCGGAAGGGTGCGAAGGCGTTTGAGACGGTCGAGAGCCTCAGGCCACTCGCCGCGTGAAATATATATGCGTGCCTCGGCAAATGTCGCTAGAGCCTCGGCGGGTTTGCCCTGAAAATGCTCGATCGTCTTTTCGGCCCATTTTAATGCGTCCTGATCGATGCCTAGATCGCGTGAGATGTCCAACGAATTAAGATACGCACGGTCGAGATCATCGGCGTCGGGATACGTGTCTATATATTGCCGATAGCGTTTGAGAGCCTCTTTTGGTTTGCCGAGTCGGGCATACGCACCGGCATCCTGCAGCAGAGCGGCACGTGCGGACGGTGATGCGGGATATTGTTCGAGTACGCGTTCGTACCAGTTAAGAGCGTTCAGATGGTCAGCGGCCTGAGAGTATCCGCGAGCGATCTGAAAAACAGCGGCCGCGGCATTCGTTCCATTCGGTTCGGCGGTAATGACAGCATCGTAATGCAGCTTTGCCGCCGCAAAATCGCGGTTGAACTGAAATATATTTGCCCACAGCATATTATCGGCTACCGAAAGACCTGTTATGCCGTCGAGTGCATCGAGCAGTCGTGCGGCACTCAGGGCGGCATCGTCGGGCTGCGCCGCGTTGGGTATAGATGCGATGAGAGCGGCGGCGGTATCACGAGCCTTATCGGGCTGACCGCCGCGATAATACGCCTCGGCGAGAAGTGCCAGATCGTCTCGTCGTATGCTTAATGCCGAATTAGAATGTTGTGTCCCGATGCTTGGCTGCCAGTCGGTCAGACGGCGAATGGCTTGCGAATGATCGCCCGATTCGATGGCCGATCGGGCAAGGCGGTAGTTCGCTCCTTGTGCAGGGATCGAGTTTTGCCAAAGAGTAACGATCTCAGCCAGATACAGCCTCTCGACAAGTGTGTTACCCGAGGCTCGCATTATCTCGGAAAGATGCATCAGAGCGTAAGGGGTCAGCGGCGAACGAGTGTCGGCGATACGGCCGTACATTTGCGACGCAAGAGCCGTATCGCCCAATTTTTGGGCGGTGCGGGCATAGAGATAGCTAAAATTACCCGATTCAAAAGCGGCATGATCGTGTTCGTCGAGATCCTTAAGCCGGGCGAGCGTTTCGGTATAATTTCGATCGGCATAAGATGAGATCACGCATGTTTTAAGCTCGGCCGCGTTCTGAGATAACACGGCGTGAGCGGTGAGCAGAACAGTCAAAAGGATCAAGGCGGTTCGCGGCATTGCAGGCATTTTAGCAAAGACCGCGTGCTTACGGTAAAATCAATTCTTTTAACGAGATATGACAGCAAAGATCCTATCGGGCAAACCGATCGCCGACGCGATAAAGGCCGAGGTCGCGAGCGAGGTCGCCGATCTTGCAGAGGTGCATGGTTTTGCACCCGGCCTCGCGGTCGTACGCGTCGGCGAAGACCCCGCGTCGGCCGTCTATGTCAGTAGCAAGGTCAAGACCGCCGCAGAACTCGGCATCGTCTCTGAGCATATTCATTCTGACGCAGATGTCTCACAGGCCGAGGTCATCGCGGCGGTCAGAGAGCTTAACGAGCGTAATGATATTGACGGCATTCTTGTCCAATTACCGCTGCCAAAACATATCGACGAACGTGAGGTGCTCGAACTGATCGATCCGGAAAAGGATGTTGACGGCTTTCATCCGGTAAACGTCGGGCGTCTGTCTCAGGGTTTTGAGGCACTTGTGCCATGTACACCGGCAGGCGTTATCGAGGTTTTAAAGCGTTCGGAAATTGAGATCGCGGGCAAACACGCGGTCGTCATCGGACGCAGTAATATTGTCGGTAAACCTATGGCAATGCTGCTGTTACAGGAGAATGCAACGGTCACGATATGTCATTCGCGAACTCGAGAGCTGGCTGAGATCGCGAGTTCGGCAGACATTTTGGTAGCGGCGATCGGCCGAGCCGGATTTGTTCGCGACGAACACATCGGCAGAGGTGCGACGGTGATCGATGTCGGCATCAACAGCGTTACCGACGAAGAAAAGGTTCGCGAATTCTTTGACGGCGACGAACTCGAAAAACGTCTTGCCACACTCGCTAAACGCGGAGCGACACTCGTCGGCGATGTAAATCCACGCGAAGCGATCGCAAAGGCAAGTGCTTTTACTCCGGTTCCGGGCGGTATCGGATTGCTGACCGTCGCCATGCTTATGAAAAACACAGTGACAGCAGCAAAAATGAGACGCGGGATCTGAGCGAAGGAATAACCGCAGAGGAGCCGAGACGCTAAGAAGATAAAAAAAGAGAGCTTAAGACGGGTTAATTAAAATTTTTACTTTTGAGTAGATATCTTTTTTCATTGTCAAATGGCGGGTCGGCGGTTAATTTTTAAGAACTATGGACTTTAAAGAATATCAGTCTGAGGCGAGTCAGACGGCGCTGTATCCGCGGCGGATGTCTAATTTGGAATATCCGACGCTCGGGCTTACGGGCGAGGCCGGTGAGGTGGCAAATATAGTAAAGAAAATTCAGCGTGATAATGGCGGTGTGATCACCGACGAAACGCGGCTGAAACTCAAGGACGAGCTTGGCGATGTGCTGTGGTACATCTCGGCATGTGCCGACGAACTAGGATTGACGCTCGATCAGATCGCGGAGTATAACGTCGAAAAACTTGCCAAGCGGCACAATCGCCCGACCGCGTAATTTGCAATATCTAATGTGCTGAAAGTCGGATTAACAGGTTCGATCGCAACCGGCAAGTCATTTGTTATCAGTGTCTTACGTGAGTTGGGCTGTCATGTGCTCGATGCGGACGTGACGGCACGTGAGGTCGTCGCAAAGGGCACTGACGGGCTTGCCGAGATCGCTGCGGAGTTTGGCCCCGATGTGCTGGCCGCTGACGGCAGCCTTGACCGTAAAAAGCTCGCCGCGATCGTCTTTGACAGCGACGAGCGGCGGCTGAAACTTAATTCGATAGTGCATCCGCGCGTGTTTGCATCACAGGAGGCGTGGCTTAAAAAGGTCGCCGATACTGATCCTAATGGCATTGCGGTCGTCGATGCGGCACTGATGATCGAGTCGGGAGGTTACAAACGTTTTACACAACTGATTGTTGTTATATGCGAACCTGCGATACAATTGGCGCGCCTATTAGATCGAGACAATATCAGCGTCGAAGATGCCCAAAAACGCATCGCGTCGCAAATGCCTCAGCAGGAGAAGATAAGATATGCCGATCATGTCATCGACTCTTCGCTCGGGTTTGACGATACGCGTCGGCAAACCGAAGCCGTTTTTTTGAATCTAAAGAAAATAGCAGAAAACAATGACGAACTTTAGCAAAACACGACTCTCACAACGGCATCGCCGGATAGTGAGAGCGTGTCGAGCGACCGTCATTGCCGCAGCGGCAGTCTTTGCCTTTGGCTGCGCTCAGATCCAAAAACCCGAAACAGAAACTTTTGTATCCGCAACAAATCCGCCCGCAAAACAGGAATTTCGATGGTCTAACGGCAAGGCTCCAAAGAGCTTAGATCCGGCACGTGCCGCTGCGGCGCCTGAAACTGACATCGTTCGAGCGCTTTACGAGGGACTGACCGAACTCGATCCGGCGACATTACAGCCGTTGCCGGGCGTTGCCGAGTCGTGGTCTGCGTCAGAGGACAATAAGGTCTGGACTTTCAAGATACGCAAAGATGCAAAGTGGTCTAACGGACATCGGGTGACGGCAGAGGATTTTGTTGCATCATGGCGGCGGATTGCCGAGCTTGGGCCGGCGGCCGCTCATCCTGAGCTTTTTGCTAATATCGTCGGGTTCAAAGCAAGCACACAGCCCGAGAAAAAGGGCGAAACCAAACCCGACAGCGGCATCATTCCCGAAGGCGACAAGGCCGCCCTGCCTTTACCGACTCCGACGCCTGACCCAAGTGTCGCATTTCGTGCTCAGGTAAAGATCGAGGTGACGCGGCCAGATGACGGCAAGCTGCCTGCAGATCAGCCGAAAGTTACGGTCGCCGAAAAATACGGTGTCGAGGCCGTTTCGCCTAATACGCTCAAGATCACTCTCGTCGCCGGTGATAAGGATCTGCCGAAACTTGTTGCAAGCCCGACATACAGGCCGATATTTGGTGACGGAAAAAATTTTGACAGCGATCCGCTCGATGCTGATGCCGTGACCAACGGAGCATTTGCGATCAGCAGCGTTGATAAGACCGGCGTCGTCTTAGAGCGTTCGGAAACATATTGGGATGCGGCTAAGGTGAATCTTGAGACCGTTAAATTCGTCCCGTCAGAGTCGGCCGAGGCCGCTCTCGATGCCTATAAACGCGGTGAGGTCGATGCGCTGACAAATGCCGATCTCGAACCGCTGGCGGTAAAGCTGCTGACGCCATTCGAAGATTTTAAACAAGAGACGCACGGGGCACTTAATTTTTACGAGATCAACCCGGCAAAAGCACCGCTTAGCGACCGCCGCGTGCGTGAGGCACTTGCGGCTTCGCTCGATCGCGAGAAGATGGTCGATGCCGATCTTGACGGTTCGACGTCACCGGCGTCGCGATTTTTACCGACCGGTGATGCTCCCGAAAAACCGGTCTCGCTCGATGTCGTCAATGCGCAGTCGCTGCTCGAAAAAGCAGGATATCCGAACGGTGAGAACTTTCCGCAGCTGCGTCTCGTCGTCAATCGTAACGATACCCAGATCCGCATTGCAAAGACAGCATCGCGGATGTGGAAGCAAAATCTCAATATAGATGTCGTTGTCGAACCTAAAGACAAGGCCGATTACGATAAGGCACGTACAATGGGCGACTATGATCTGATCCGCCGCGGGGTCGTGCTGCCGACGACCGATGCACTTGCGAGCCTGATGGCGATATTTGACGATGCGAGTGCGGCATCTAAGGGCAAAAAACCTGAACCTAGCCCGACGCCGATGCCGATCCTGACATTGCCCGGCAAGGGCGGCCCGTTTGGCGATGATACGATCGTGCCCGATATTCCGCTGCCGCCTCCGCCGCCAAACACTCTGACCGAGGCAAAGGCGTTGTATGAAATGACGGCGATACCGCTTTATTTCCCGCGATCATTTATGCTCGTCAAACCGTATGTGCGCGGCTTTGGCACAAATACGCTCGATGCTCCGCTGCTGTCGCAGGTCAGTATCGACCCCGATTGGCAGCCGACTGACAAATAAGCGTATAAAATGGCACCGTGAACCCAGCCGCACGCACCGAAACATCTTTACTCTCGATCGAGAACCTTTATGCCGAATTTTCGGTACTAACAGGCGTCGCGCGTGCGGTCCGCGATGTTTCGCTCTCAATCGAACGCGGTGAGATGCTCGCCATTGTCGGCGAATCGGGCAGCGGCAAATCGGCACTCGCACTTTCGATACTCGATCTGCTGCCAGAGCCGGGACGCATCACCGGCGGGAGAATATTGCTGGACGGCCGCGACATCCTTTTGATGAGCGAGAGCGAACTGCGGAGTGTTCGCGGCGGCCGGGCGGCGATGGTCTTTCAGGATCCGATGACGTCGCTGAATCCGTATTTGACGATCGGAAGACAGATGTCTGAGGTGACTGAGCTGCATCTCGGGCTTTCGCGGCAAAAGGCACGCGAACGCGCCGTCGAGATGCTCCGTGCGGTCAAGATATCAGAACCAGAAAGACGCATCGATCAGCATCCGCACGAATTGTCGGGCGGTATGCGCCAGCGTGTCATGATCGCGATGGCCTTGAGCTGCGAACCGTCGGTGATCATTGCCGACGAACCGACAACTGCATTGGATACGACAATTCAGGCAGGCATTTTGGATCTGTTCGCTGAGATCAGATCTGAAAAGGGTACAGGTATCATACTGATCACTCACGACCTTTTTGCTGCAAAAGGGCGTGCGGATCGCGTCATCGTTATGTACGCCGGCCAGGTATTTGAAGAGTCGCCCGCAGCCGAGCTGTTTGCGATGCCGTCAAACCCATATACGATCGCATTGCTCATGAGCATGCCCGACCGCCCGGCCGCAGACGGCGAACTTTATCAGATACCCGGTATGCCGCCCGATGTTATGTCGCTCGGCCCGGGCTGTGCATTTGCACCTCGATGCGAACGCGCGGAAAATATCTGTCATACTGACGAGCCGAGATTGGTACAGATCAACAGCGGACACCGCTCACGCTGTCATTTTGCTGCAAATAGGGGTTAGAGTAACGCTTATGAAAAACATACTGGCAATAATATTGATGCTGTCGTCGGCATCGCTGGGCTGCAAGATGATCCAGCGGCTGCGTTCGGATCAGCCGCAGCAGCCGTCGGGTAATTCTGTACCTGAGACGCGATCGTCGCCTTCGTCAGGATTGACCGACAGCGACTCGGCGGTTACCGCCGGTGCCGACCCGAGACAGGAGCTTATCAATTCATCCAAAAAGTTTCTCGATCTGCCGTATTTCAGCGCCGATCTCGACGGTGAGGGAACAGGTGCGGTAAATGCAAAGGTGCAGTATCAGGCGCCGGATCGATATAGGATCACGACAAGTTTGCCGAGCGGTAATTCGTCAGTCGAGATGGTCATGATCGGCAAAGATACGTATATGCGGATCGGCAGCAAATGGCAGACGATGCCCGGTGCGGGAGCCGGCAGCCAGATGCGTTCGATGATCGATGTGTTCAACGAAAAGAACTTCGAATTACTAAAAGAGGTGAAGTATGTCGGCGAGGACAGCGTTAACGGCACAACGGCTTATAAATACACATACGACAGCAATCTGCCTACGGGCGGATCGCCATTCACCTCGACGGTCTGGATCGGAAAATCGTCGGGCCTGCCGATGAAGATCTATGTCGAGTATCGGTCGGGGTCACTTAAGAATGTGACGGTCAACTACGACACCGATACGGGCGTGTCGATCGAAAAGCCGGAGTAAAAGGACGGTGCCGCTGCTTTCGTTAAAAAATGTAAGCGTCAGCTATCGTCGCAGCGACGGCCTTTTTAGACGCGGAGCTGCCGTCAGGGCGGTCGATGATATTTCATTCGACATAATGCCGGGCGAGACGCTCGGCCTCGTCGGCGAATCAGGCTGCGGTAAATCGACGCTTGCTCGCGCGATCATGCGGCTGCAGCCGGTCGCGGCAGGGTCGATCACCTTTGACGGCGAAGACATCACATCGATGCCCGAGTCGTCGATGCGTCTGCGGCGAAAGCATTTGCAGATGATCTTTCAGGACAGTTACGCGAGCCTCGATCCGCGAATGTCTGCGGAAGATATGATCGGCGAACCTATCGGTGCATTTGGCATCGGCGGCGAACGCCGCAAACTCGTTGCCGACCTGCTGACAAAGGTCGGCCTTGATCCGTCATACGGACGGCGAAGGGCAAGGCAATTCTCAGGCGGACAGCGTCAGCGTATCAGCATCGCACGGGCACTAGCCGCCGGGCCGCGTCTGATCGTGGCCGACGAACCGGTCTCAGCTCTCGATGTGTCGATCCAGGCACAGATACTTAACCTGCTCAAGCGGCTGCAGCGTGACGACGGCGTGGCGTACCTTTTTATCTCACACGACCTGCGGGCGGTCAGATTTATGGCTGACAAGATCGCCGTTATGCTCGGCGGACGTATCGTCGAGTACGGTTCGGCTGATGAGATCGTCAACGCGCCTCAGCACGAATTTACCCGCTCGCTGCTGGCGGCGATGCCGGGCAATTAATTTACTGAAAATCAGGAGCCATTAGCCGTTTTTGCAGGTACTGGATTTTTTCGATCCCGAGAGCCTCGCGGATATGTATATTCGAAAGGCCGGCATTTGGCTTTTAGATGGAACCAAAGCGGGAAATACCTGCAAGATCTGTACTGGACGAGATAGCCGTAAAGAGCGGCGTCGCGGTCGTTGTCGTTGACCGCAGCGGCATCGAGGTGTCGGCGTCAAATGATAACTCGATCTGTGCGGCTCTTAACCCCGACGGCGAACTCGTCGGCGATTGTGCCGCGCATTGCGGTCGAGCACTTTCACTCGCGGCGGCAAACAGCGGGGTCGTCAATTACACATGTCACGCAGGGCTTGCGTGCAAGGCAGCGGCACTCTATTACGACGAACGGCCAGTTGCCGTGATCGCGGGACGAACCTTTTTAAGCTCCGAAAATTACAAGGCCGCAACGGCTCGAGCGATGGATGGCGATTGGGCAAATATTGCCGATCGGCTGTTCGATAATATTCTTTTAAGCGGTTCGCCGACGGTTTTGGATGAGGCGATCGCTTCGATAATCAAGCGTTCTGTCGAGATCGAACCGCCGATCATCGTTTCAGTACCTGAAGAAAAAAAGACGGAAAAGCCTCTTGAAATATCGGCCGAACCGTCCGCCGACAGAGTGCCGCGTGAGACTGCGGACATCATTGCTCAGATGGCTCAGCGGTTAAACAGCCAACGGTTTGATGAGCCGGTCTATCCCGACGCGCAGCATAAGGCTGAACCGGCAACTGACGCATCGGCGTGGCGTTCATTTTTGGCGTCGCTGCTGTCAAAGGATTACATATCGGCGCGCAACGCAATGATCGAATTCTTGACGGCACAATATCAGCTGCATTCGATCGTATGGCTCGAACGCCGCGGCGACAGGCTCGAAAGCACAGCTGTTTCGGCGGCACTTGTGGGACGTTCGGTAAAGTTAGGCATCGGTGCGAATGATCCCGTATTAAAGGACGCGGCCGAGGGCGATATGCCGGTCGAGTTGGGCAAACGCTCTGACGCAGAGAATCGCGATTCCCAAAAAATGCTGCTATTCGCAATGCCGGTCGGCAACGAGGTGCCTGCGGCATTGGTCGTGTTGGACCGCATCGCAGATGCAGGCATCAGGCGACAGATCGCGCGATTTTGTGCTGCGGTCGCTCATCAGCTCGAGATACTGCGTCTGCGCGGCGAGGTCGATAAACGCGAACAGCTTGCAGAGGCAACGCGCAAGGTTACCGAAGGGCTGCGGCATATCGACTCGGCAGATTTTTGGACACATCTGACACGCGTTTCGGCCGAGCTGCTCCAAGCCGAGCGGGCTTCGCTCATAACACGCGACGACAACGATGAGGAGCTGGAGATAAGAGCTTCGATCGGGATATTGAATGATCTCTCAAAGGTCAAAGATGCCGGTGATCGAGTGGCACGCATCGTATTTGAAAAGGGTAAACCGGTAGTTGTGACCGATGTATCGACGACCGGACTGCCGCCTGCCGAGCCTGAGCGAAACTATAGGTCATCGTCATTTATCAGTGCTCCGCTGAGCGTCGGCGGCAAACAGATCGCGGTTATTAATTTTACTGATAAAGCAGGCGGAACGCCGTTCGACAGGCGTGATCTTGAGATGCTGCGAGCGATCTCGCCGCAGCTTGCATCAGCGATCGACCGTACGCGTCTAAAGGAAAAAGCAGGCGAATTTGAACAGCTCTCGGTCACGGACACGCTTACGGGACTGCTCAATCGACGCTATCTCGAACAGCGCCTTGCCGAAGAGGTCAAGCGGTCAAATCGTCACGGCTATCCGATGAGTTTTGTCATGTTGGATGTCGATCATTTTAAATCGTTCAACGATAATTTTGGCCATCTTGCCGGCGATGAGGCGCTAAAGCTGGTCGCAAAGATCGTCAGGGACACATTACGCGGAGCGGACGTCGCGGCGAGATTTGGCGGAGAGGAATTTGCTATTTTGCTGCCGCAGACAACTGACGAAGAGGCCGCGACCATCGCCGAACGCGTTCGGCATAATATAGAGTCGGCTGAGTTTCCGCATCGAAAGGTGACGGTGAGCATGGGAATCGCTAGTTGTTCGGCAGAGCTTTGCTCGACGATGAATCTGATCGCCGCCGCAGACAAAGCTCTCTATAAAGCTAAGGATCGCGGTCGAAACCAAGTGTGTGTCTTTGAGCGGCTAAAGGAGATGCCGCACGCATATTAAATAAGTGGAAACGGTTACCCAAATATTTTCGCGAGTGATGCCGCATGAGTTCGTCGGCCGCGAGGTGGAGCTTGCGCTGATATCGGCACACGCCGATTCGTCGGGCATACTTAACCTCCGTGCGGCGCCGTCTAGCGGCGTTTCAGAACTGCTGCGTCAGATGTTCGACGAAACATTCAGAGCGGGCGGTGATGTCGTTCCGTTATATTTCCGGTTCAAACGCGGTGAGAATGCTCTCGATGCCGCTAACCGTTTTGCATATCAATTTTTGGCTCAGGCGGTTGCGTTCAAACGGCGTGACGTTAGAGTGATACGGTCTGCCGCCGAGGTGTGCGAGATCGGCGAACTCGCTCTGCCCGAGGACGCGATCTGGGTCGATCGAATGATCGATACCTGCCGCAGTGACAGCCGTCTCACAGATCTCAATGCACAGATGCGTTCGGCATTATCGTCACCGCTGCGAGCCGCGGCATTTGGCGTACGGCCGCTGATACTCATCGACGGTGTGCATCGCGTGGCTGAGATGCCCGAGGGCGAGCGTCTGCTGAACGAACTTATCGATATATACGAAAATGCCGACGTGCCGAGTGTTTTTGCGGGTTTGAGGCGATATGACGGTTTTTCACTCACATCGCAGTCGCTCGATATCGATCCGCTGACGCTGAACGATGCGGTGAGGCTTGCAGAACAACGTGCCGCGGCTCTCGATGTTATTACAAATGCCGAAACTCTCGATCTAATGTGTGTACAGCTTGGCTGTAAACCATCGCCGCTCATCTCGATGATCGACGCGGCCGCCGCACGCGAAGCGTCGCTCGACAGCTTTGCCGAGTTCGAACGGATCTATACGGACGAGATATTCGGGTTTGCATTCGGCAGGCAGATGGATAGGTTCTTTGACCGGATCGTGCCGAATGTAAGCTCGGAAGCAAAGGTCTTTAAACTCATCGCAAAAACACTTAGCGAAGGCTCGACCGAGATATCAGAATGGCAGCGAAACGCCGGGCTTGCCGCCGACACGCTCGTATCGACGATCGAAAGGCTCAAGACGTACGAGATCGTAAATGTAAGTGCCGGCAGAGTTTACGTTGACAGTGACGATACCTTGCTGACGGATCATATCTGCGGACGCCGTCGTCTCGAGATCGATGGACAGCCTCGTGCAAAGGTCATCGGCTCGACAGCCGCGGCAAATGTAGAACGTGCTCCGCAACTGATGGCGAGACATTACCGGCGTCAGTCCGCGGTCGGACTTCGTGAGCTGATGAACCTTTTTGCCGGACAGAGCGTGCCCGCAATGCTGTTCGACAACGATCTCTATAAGGCCGAACTCAAGGGCCTGGACACGGCAGAGCAAAATGTCAAACTTGCTGCCGCGACCGAATTTGTCGAGCTGCCGATGATAGTCTTTACGGCACATACGGGATCGATGTATCCGTCGATCGGCGAGATCATCGATCGCGAACGCTCGGCGATCGCCTTTGGCAGCGAGGACAAAAAAGGTATTCGTGTTTGGATCGCCGCAGAGATCGACTCAAAGCTCGAAGCAACGCGAGAATCGGCCGAATTTTGGCTCGATCGTCTCGAGATGGCCGCTCTCTCGTGCGGTGCCGATGAGTATAAGATCTGGCTGATCGCTCCTGAAGGCTTTACGGCCGACGCACTTGCCGCTATCGGCGAACGCGGAGCCGTCGGAACATCGAGAGCACAGATAGAGCTGCTTAGGGAAAGATTGAACGGTGTCGGTAATATGCCCGGCCGAGCGGAACGTTCATACGAACTCGTTATACCAATGAATGCGGATGCGGAAATGATCGCGGCTCATACCGCCGAAGAGATCGCCGTGCGTATCGGTTTCTCTTCAAAAAAGATCAATCAGATCAAGACGGCGATCGTCGAGGCATGCATCAATGCTGGCGAACATTCGCTTAGTCCTGACAGACGTGTGAGGCTGACGTTCGAGCCTGAGAACGACGCCATAAAGATCACTGTCACTAATCGAGGCGTCCGGCTGGCCGATAAGCTCGCCGCCGCCGAACCCGAGTCCGATGAGCCTGACCGCCGACGCGGTTGGGGATTACAGCTTATGTCGAAATTAATGGACGATGTGCGGATCACGCCGGTCGATGACGGCACCTCGATCATTATGCGCAAGGCGGTTTAAGCGCGAAAAAACACTTTTCATAGCCCCTCTTTTTACGGTATCCTTAATTCGGCTCCCATCCTCACCGGCATTACCCGCTGTGGGAAAAAAATATGAATGAGGCCGAGATAAAACGCCGCGACCTAAGGCCTGCGCTCGTTTTTTTGAGCGGAGAGCTTATTGCCGTGCCTATACCGCTGGAGCGTCCGGAAGTGATCCTGGGGCGTGCTCTTGAGGCTGACGTGCGTGTCAATGATACACAAGTGTCGCGCAGTCATGCGCGTGTTTCGACATCGACCGACGGTTCGGGACAGACCATTTATCTGCTGACCGACCTCGAATCGAGAAACGGAACCTTTTTGAACGGTACTCGCATCTCAGAAGAAAAATTGAACAATGGCGATAAGATCTCAGTCGGTGATACCATCCTGCGATTCGACCTGCTGGATGAGATCGACCGCGAGTATCAGCGCCAGATACATCGCCTGATCTCGCATGACGATCTGACAGGATTATTGTCGAGCCGATCTTTCTTTTTCGAGCTCAGGCGTGAGGCGAGCCGTGCGACGGCAGAGGACAGGCCGTTTTGCGTGCTGATGATGGACGCGGATAATTTTAAGAGCGTCAATGATACCTACGGACATCTGACCGGCAGCAAGACCATCGAAGAAATAGGAGCGTCGATAATGTCGAGCCTACGTAGCGGCGATGCGGCCGCGAGGTTTGGCGGTGACGAATTTGCCGCTTTTTTGCTGGATGCGGACCTTGCTCAAGGCGTTGTTGCCGCTGAACGCATACGTGACAGTATCGAAAAATTTCTCTTTAGCGTGCTGCGTCAAGGTGAGAAAAAAGAATCGCACAACATCACGGTTAGCATCGGCGTGTCATCGTTTCCGACGGACTCGCAAGATCCGATCGAACTTGTCGAAATGGCTGACTCAGCTCTTTACAGAGCAAAGCGCTCCGGCCGCAATCGCGTGATGGCGTACCGCGACCTGACCGCTGCCGAACTCTCTGCCGAATTGCCGCCGCGCCGTGCCTGACACGAGCAAAATGAAACATCATTTTCCGCTTAGCTCACTTACCCATTTAAGAAAAGAATCTTCGTAAACGTAATAGCTGCGTCGTGCCTGTGTGCGCGGTGCGACCTCAAATGTGCCGTCCTCGCACATCTCGTATAGCCGACGTCTCGACAGCGGCGGAACGACGATGCGGTGTATCCGAATGAGCCTTTCGATCTCTGAAAGGCGAAGTGCGGGGCGTGGTGAAATATCTAATAATCGTTGTGTCGTGTTCATTTTCCTTTGTGTTCCTTTCTCATTGCTGCATTATGTTGTCGGCATAATGATGCGATCTGTGTATTTTGTGCAGAGTGACACATAACGTGCTGTTTATGCCTGTTTATGCGGTATCTGATCGTAACCTTTATTCATTTGATCTAATCTGATCTCAGGTCGGGCGAGATGTAAGAGGCGGATAAAGCCTCGGCAGCAACGCCGTCCAATATCGTCCGACCATTAAAGAATAACAAATAAATGTTGCATATACAAGACATGTCTGTCTTGATGCGGCACAAACGGAGAAAGATGACATATACCGAGACAGACAAGATAAAGGCATTGGCGATCGTGAGCATTTTTGAGACGTCGCGTCCGCTGTCCGACTTTGCGGCATGTGTGGTGCTGAATGATGGTGCCGGTATCTCGTATGGCATTTGCCAATTCACGCATCGCTCAGGAGCGCTTGCGGCGGTCGTTGAGAGATATCTGCAAAACGGCGGCAAGATCGGAACGGCAGTACTTAGCGGAGCACTTTTGCAGTTGAGCCGGACAACAAGATCGGCGATCGATCTGACGGCTAATGACGCCGCTGTTAAGACGGCATTAAAGGCAGCAGCGGCATCATCCGAGATGCGCGATGCCCAGCTTACCGTCGCATTCGATCGTTATCTAAAGCCTGCGGCAGATATCTGTGTGAAGCGTGGTTTTATGTCGGCGCTTTCTCTCGCAGTGGTATATGACTCGATCGTCCACGGTTCTTTCGAAAAGATCGCGGCTCTTGCTGACAAGCTTTCAAGCAATGCTGCCGAAAAGATGTGGATCACGACATACGTTCGCCGGCGTCACGCCTGGCTCGGTAGCATCAAGCGGTTGAGCAGTACGACATACAGAACGAAATTCTTTCTAGGCCAGATAGCGGTCAGTAATTGGGATCTAAAAATGCCGGTCGCGGTCAATGGCTATCGATTGACCGGTGACATTATTTCGGCATTGACAACCTTGCCGGCGGCCGCCCGCCCTAATTCAGACCAGCCTCGATCACAAGCAGCTTCAGCACAACCGCAGCAGCCCGCCGAGATCGCCTTACCTGAAACACGGCCGCCGGCAGACATCATTCACGCGGCAGATGAGGCATTTGAGCGGGTCGAGAGTGCGGTGAATGGTATCGCCTCACGGACCGACAGGGCGAAATCTCTGTGGGCAACGATAGCGGGGACTTTATGGCAGACGATCTGGGCGGCGATCGGCCTTATCGCAGGCGTGCCGCGTGAGATCTGGATAGTCGCGGCGGTGATCGTCGCGGTGCTGACGGTCATATATCTGTACCGACAGCATGTCCTCGGTCGGATCCGCGAATCGTCAGCCGCGCAACAAGGAGAAAAATAATGAGCGACACCAAAAACATCTTGCTGGCATGGACCAGCTCCGTAACAACCTTTTTTGCGGCAGCCGACCGCAGCGAAACGATAGCTACGATCTCAGCGATCGTGCTGCCGGTGGTCTTTTTTGCGGCAGGCAAGACGATCGATGTCTTTGTCCAAATATGGCTGAGCCGCAAGCGGGAGAAACGAAATGACAAATAAGCGAATTTACATTTACGCCGCTGCGATGATCGCAGCCATTGCTCTCACGATCATGATCTCGAACGCATGGACGGATCGCAAGATCGCGGCCATCGAAAAGAGAGCCGAACAACAGAGCGCCGCAGCCGAAGCCGCTGACCAACGAGCGAATGAAGCGGAAAAGAAGGCCGCATCATTCGAAGAAAAGATCAACTATCTCGAGGCTCAAGCCGCCGAGACCGAACGATACAGGAGAACACAAAATGAAGACCTCAAAAAGATCTCTGCTGATACTGACGCTGCTCGCCGCAATGTCGAGCGTGTGCGCCGCACAAGGCCAAACGCAGCTAATGCCCCAACCGTCACCGACACCTGCCGCGAACTTGCCCGTGCGGGTTACGGATGCGAATAAGGGTTTTGTCGCGTCGTGTGCCGGAGCGGCTCGAGAGCTGTCGGCTGTCCGCGAGCTTAATTTAAGACTCGAAAGCGAAAATGTGCAGCTTAAGTCATCTCTCGAAACTGCCGATCGGCTAAGCGCCACTCTTACTGAACTTAATGCTGCACGAAAGGCTGAGACAGACGCTCTTCGCTCTGCATCGGCAGCAAAGGATGAAGTTATCGCCGCAAAAGCCGCGGTCATCGATACGCAGATAAAGCTCATCGACACGTTAAAACGCAAGCGTTCGTCACCATGGCAGCGAGTTGCCGACATTCTCATCGGTGCCGGAGCTGTTCTGGTGTTGCGGTGACGGCAAATAGAGATACAGGACCGTCTGACGACGCGTCCGACGGCTTTTTGAAATGGCTGAAACGTACCTCACCGTCGCTCGAATGGGAAAACGCACATCAGCTCGAACTGCTCAAAAAACTCGAGCGAATAACGAGCGGTGAAAGCAAAAGATTGTTGATATTTATGCCGCCGAGACATGGAAAAAGCGAAATGGTCACGATCAGATATGCCGCGTGGCGCATCATCTGCGACCCGAAACTCAACATCATTTTGGGCTGCTATAACCAAAAGCTTGCAGATCGCTTTTCGCGGCGGATACGGCAGGCGGTCAACGATTCGGGCAGTGTGAAACTCGCCTCAGACCGCCGCGGTTCGTCCGAATGGGAAACAAAAGAGGGCGGCGGAGTTAGGGCCGTCGGCGTCGGCAGCGGTGTGACAGGGTATGGTGCGGGTCTCGTGATCATCGACGATCCGGTCAAAAATCGAGCCGAGGCTGAGAGCGCCGTTCGCCGCGACAACGCCTGGCACTGGTACAGCGACGACATCTACACGCGGCTCGAACCTGATGCACCGGTCATCGTCATTCAAACACGCTGGCACGAGGATGACCTCTCAGGCCGTTTGCTGAAAAACGTCGATTACGGCGACCAATGGGAAGTAATAAAACTTGCCGCGATTGCCGAAGCCGATGATCCGCTCAGGCGTTTGGCGGGTGATGCCTTGTGGCCGAGCCGCTTTAGCAAAGAGCGTCTCGAACAGGTCAAGCGGCAGATGGGCAGCTATTCGTTTGCGGCACTCTATCAGCAGGAACCCGTGCCGCATGACGGCGGTATGTTCAAACGAGATCATTTCAAACGCATTGTCGAGCGTGCTCCAAATGGCCTCACCTGGGCGCGCGGCTACGATCTTGCGGTCTCGACCAGAACGACCGCAGATTACACGGCGAGCTTCAGATGTGCTTTTGACACCGACGGCACTCTTTACATCGCTGACGGATTTCGGCGGCGGATCGAGTACCCCGAACAGCGTCGATACGTCATCGGACGGCTCAGGCAAGAGCGTAACACGGCACACGGGGTCGAAAAGGCGCTTCATGGCCAGGCGCTTGTTCAAGATCTGCTGAGGGATGTCAAAGTTCGAGGCAAGCCGCTGCAGGCCGTCAAGGTGGACAGCGATAAATGGACCCGTGCCTTGTCATGGTCAAACGCCGCCGAGGAGGGAAAGGTCGTGCTGGTACAGGGCAGCTGGATAGACGAATTCGTTACCGAGGCATGCAGCTTTCCGCATGGTGAGCATGACGATCAGATCGACGCCGTAAGCCTTGCGGTCGGAATGCTCTCGTCGAGAAACAAAAACAAAAAGACACTCAACACATTTAGATAGACAGGAGATCCTTATGAATCAGGACATTGCAAAATGCATCGAAGCACTCAGGCGGCAAGGGCCGCGTTATGCACGCACCGAGCGATATTACAGCGGCGATCACGACCTTAGATTTGCGACAGAAAAATTTGAGAACACCTTTGGCGACCTTTTTCGCGAATTTGCGCTCAACCTTTGTCCGGTCGTCTGTGACGCGGTCAAGGACAAGCTGCGTGTGACGGGTTTTTCGGCAAATGCCGCACGCGACGAAGGGCAGGCCATAAGGTCGATGGCAAACGCCGTCTGGCACCGCAGCCGAATGAGGACGCGTGCCGGCGAGATCCACAAGGAAGTTTTAAAGAATGGCGACGCATTTGCCATCGTGTGGCCCGACGCAGACGGACACGCCGCTATTTATCCGAATCGTGCCGCAAATACGACGGTCTTTTACGACGACGAACGCCCGGGCACGATAACACTCGCGGCAAAAACTTGGACATCAGCCGCCCGTCGGGCAAGGATCAATCTCTATTTTGCGGATCGGATCGAGAGATACATCTCTAAACGCGAGTCGAACGGCCTATTGCCCGAAGCAAATGAATTCATACCCTTCGCTGACGCCGGTGCGTCGTCTGTGACAAATAATCCGTATGGCGTCGTACCGGTATTTCATTTTGCGAACAACGCTGACATCGGTTCGCCGGGGCGTTCAGAACTCGATCCGGCGATACCGATACAGGACGGATTGAACAAGTCTGTGCTCGATATGCTTGTCGCGATGGAATTTTCGGCATTTCGGCAGCGGTGGGCGGCCGGTATCGAGGTCGATTACGACGACGAAGGCAATGCGAAGGCGCCTTTCAGTTCAGGTGTCGATAAACTCTGGATCACAGGTGACTCGAACGCAAGATTTGGCGATTTTGAAGCGGCACGGCTCGATCAGTTCCTAAAGGTAAAGGATAGCTTTCGTGTTGATATTGCCTGTGTTACGGGCACGCCGCTGCATTACTTTCTGCAAAACTCTGCAAGCTTTCCGAGCGGCGAAAGCCTGCGGCAGGCCGGGTCGCGATTCATCGCAAAGGTTCGCGACCGACAGGAGGCATTTGGACGAATATGGGCGGACATCATTACGTTCGCTTTGCGGATCGAGGGCGTCGAGCCGTCGGGCGAGATATTTACGCTCTGGGAAGATCCGTCGCCGCTGTCTGAACGTGAGACCCTCGAGAACCTCTTACTAAAACAACAGTTGGGCATAACCCCCGGCGAGACGATAGCCGAGGCCGGTTATGGCTCGGCGGATATTGTGAACTGACGCGGCCCCAAGCATACCGATCTTACACACCATAAGGAGAATGAAATGAAAAATGAAACGAAAAATGAAATGAATGAGGCAGAACCTGCCGTCAGAGATGAGACCGATGACGGCAGATCCGATGCAAGTACCGTCACGACAGACCCGACAGAGATCGAAGATCTGCGAAAAGAGATCGACGAATTAAAACGCCGTCTTGACGAGAACAAAAGCATCCCGCCGATTGACGCCGGTGCCGGGGTTAACAATGAACCCGCTCTTACTCGTGAGGTGCTTGCCAAGATGTCACCTGCCGAGATCTCGCTGCTCGATTGGGCGGCCGTCACTCGAGTACTGTCCGCCGGTTAATGGCCGGACAGCATTTATCAACCACTCAAGATCACCAGATAAAGTTACAGGAGAATTATGTCACTAACATTTATACCTACAGTTTGGGCGTCACGTCTGTTGACCGCTCTGGAAAAGTCACTCATATATGGACAAGCGAATGTGTGCAGCCGTTCGTATGAAGGCGAGATACGCGAAGCCGGTAATACGGTCAAGATCGCGTCTGTCGGCGACGTATCGATCGGCGATTATGTCAAAAATACTGACATCGACGAGCCTGAAACGCTCAGCGACACACAACAGACGCTAAGCATCGATCAGGCAAAGTATTTTAACTTTGTCGTTGACCGCATCGACCGTGCTCAGCAGAATGTCAATGTTCTTGACGAGGCAATGCGCCGCTCGGCGTGGTCGCTTCGCGAGGCTGCGGACAGCTATCTTGCGGGCGTGATGGAGGCCGCCGTTGCCGCCGACAACAAGATCGGTTCGATGACGACGCCAAAGGTTCCGACTAAGGATGATGCGTATGAGTATCTCGTCGATCTCGGCATCTTGCTCGACGAGGCAAATGTGCCGATCGACGGACGATTTGTCATCGTGCCGGCTTGGTTTCACGGCTTGTTGTTGAAAGAAGACCGGTTTGTCAACGCGGGCACAATGCGTTCGGACCGTGCTCTTGCAAATGGTGCGGTGGGCGAGGCGGCCGGATTCGAGATACTCAAATCCAACAATGTGCCGCAGACGTCAGGTGCAAAATACCGCATTATCGCCGGACACTCGATGGCGACGACCTATGTCGAACAAGTGCTCGATGTACAGACATATAAGCCTGAAAAGCGTTTCGGTGATGCGGTCAAAGGGCTGCATGTATATGGCGCAAAGGTCGTCAGGCCGACGGCACTCGCGATGCTTATCGCCAGCAAATCATAAAGCTATGGAACCGATCGACCGATTAAAAATGATGATCGCCTGGGAGAATGAGCCGTTGCTCTCAAGCGACGATCTCGAAAACTTGCTCGCATCAGCGGCTGTCAGTGATGCGAAAGGAGCAAAGCCTGAGGACAATGATTGGCTGCCGACATACGACCTTAACGCGGCGGCAGCTCAATGCTGGCTGGTAAAGGCAGCCCGTGCGGCATCGACGGCAGAAACTGACGAAGCCTCGCTCGATGTCACGTCAAAGGTGTTCGCTAATTGTCTTGCGATGGCCCGATCGTATCGCCGACGAGTCGCGATCACGATCAAAACCTAAACATATACGGCTTTACATATATGTTTACGATCCGAACCCGGCCGCCATCAAATGGCCGGGTTCTTTTATTATTTTGCAGCAAGAGTTATCGTATATGCGACAAAATAAATTGAATGGATCCTGGCTAAAGCAAAATAAATGAGCGAAGCAATAAATAATCTGAACAACGCACTTGGGTCAGCAATGTCCGTAAGGCCAGATGTCGGAGGATTTCCGATATTGGTTGAGATATTGAGACAGGCAGGTGTTACGCGAAATATTTGGCATCTCCCGTCATGTCAGTCGATATACCTGACGACAAGGGGCAATGTCGTGATACAAATGCCGCCGTTGGTGACAGGTAATGCCGATATTCCGGCCTTTGATCGTGATGCGGTCATCAGGGCGATCAGGACAGATCAGGAAGGGAAAAGCACATTTCCGGAGTTTCTAAAGGCGGCATGGGATGCTGGCGTTATTCGCTATGAGGTCGAATTTGAAAAGCATTATGTGATCTGTTTTGGCGTAAGCGGAGATGAGTATCGCGAGGATTATCCGGTGGTTGACGTACCCGCGATGTAAAACTGCATTCGACGGGCGGGCTGTTAATTTGTTATTCAAATAGGAATGGCGGTTTATGTTGACCAGCTTATCGATCATGGCGTGACGGCAAAATGGCGGCACGGCAAAGCGTGTCATCTGATCGCGGACTCGGTCGATGAACTCAAGGCTTTTGCCGTTGAGATAGGTATGCGCGTCGAGTGGTTCCAGCCGGGCAGCACACCTCATTTTGATCTCACCGAACAACTTAGGGAGAGAGCCGTTGCCTGCGGAGCGGTCGAGTTGAACAGGCGGCAGCTTATTGCAAAGATACGCGAGCTTAGAGGACGCCCGCATTGATCACGTACAGGGTTTTATCGGTAACGACCTCGATCAATACATTGTCAGATCTAAGCCGGAGATATTATCTGACATATTTACGACAATTGGTGAAAAGCTGAACCGACGAGCGGTTACCGAAACAACATATACCTGTCCGGCCTCAAGATCATCGATCTGAAAATAACCAAATGGATTAGTGATAGCCGTCCGGGAAACTCCGCCCGTTGACGTAAATATGACCGTCGCCTGCGATACCGCTCGGCTCAGCGGATCAAGTACGCGCCCTGAAGCTGAAACCTGGGCGGCGGTCGGTGCAAATGCCGGATCTTGCCAAAACCCCGAGACGACATTATACGTCTTTGATGTCGATATGCCGCCCGATCTCCAGCCTGCCACAGATTGTCCGACGGTAGATGTCACGGTAATGCACGATTGATCCGGGACCGGAGTGCAGCCTGTCGACGAAAGAACGTCACCGCCGCCGGTGAGCGCCGTTTTTTCCAACTGAAAGGCGCCGCCCGAAGCGACCTGGCCAAAACCGGCCGAGCTGAAAATCAAAAATATTAGCAGCGATCGACTTCGTAACATGACATAGTACCTCACCTCAAAAAAAGCGAAATGCAGTTTGCGGGCAAGTATGTCACAAAAAATTGATTCGCGTCAATAAGAATTTTACTGAAAAAAAATTGAGCTAAAATCGAGAAAGATGTCGCGTATTGTGTTAGAGAGATGTCTGAAATATCTGAGAAATAAGAGATATCAGCCGGAAACGCGTTGGTCTTTTTCCGGCTGTCTCTAGGCATAAAGAGATTATGAAGAAATTGGTATCGGCGTTGATCTTTGCGGCATTAGCGTCCGCATCCGCAGTGGTCGGACAGCAGCAAACAGGCGTGGTCGGCCGGGCATTGGCGCCTGAGGCTCCGACCGCGCCTTTTACATATCAGGGAAAGCTGGTCGTAAATGCATCTCCTGCCAACGGCAGCTTCGATTTTAAGATCTATCTTTGCAAAGAGCCGGACGCCACGAATGAGCCGGCGGATCGATGTCTCGATTCCCGCAGCTTTGAAAATGTCACGGTTGCCGGCGGTATTTTTACGCTTCATCCCGATTTTGCAGCAGATTCGTTTTATGACGGAGGTTCGCGTTATCTTGACATACAGGTCCGATCCACGACAGACGGAGGCGAATATACTCAGCTCAGTCCGCGACAACCGGTAGAGTTTACGCCATTTGCCATACGCTCGACGCTTGCCGATTCGTCCAATTGGCTGAGTTGTACCAATTGCGTCACCGACGGACAGATCGTCTCGATATCCGGAGCAAAAGTCAGCGGCAAGGTCGCGTCCGCCGCGAATGCTGACAGCGCCGTCAATATATCAGGCGTCGTCGGCATAAACCACGGCGGAACCGGCAGCATGACCCAGAACTTCGTTGATCTGACGACGAATCAGTCTGTCGCCGGAAACAAGACATTCACAGGAACGATCAGCGGAAACGGCGCAGGCCTCATCAGTGTCCCCGGCACGCTGAAATGGAATGTCAGCTCCGGCGGAAATGTTCAGATGCAATCCAATAATGGCTACGTCCTTACGAACACAAGTGCGGTGACAATAACTTTGCCTGCAACGCCTGCCGTCGGTGATGTCATTCGCGTAATGGCAAAGGGTACGGGCGGTTTTACCGTCGCGATGAACCAGGGTCAATCGATCCTGGATTGGGCAACGACACATCAGGAAACCTCGTGGACGCGGCAATACAACGTAGCTTCATCGGCCAGCAGTGCTTACTGGGTCGGCATCGCATCATCGGACGACGGAACGAAACTCGCGGCCGTGGAATCCCCCGGCATACTAGCTATTTCTTCCAACAGCGGTTCTCAATGGACGGCACCAATGCCTGACGATATCCGCAACTATACCTGCATCGCTTCGTCGAGCGACGGAACAAAACTGATCGCCGGGGTGGCGGGCGGATATTTATACACATCTGCCGATTCGGGAGCAACATGGACGGCGAGATATGCCGATGCCAACCGAAATTGGTATTCGGTGGCATCTTCCGCTGACGGGATGAAGCTTGTCGCCGCCGACAACCGCAGTGTCTTTACATCGACAGATTCGGGCGTGAGCTGGACAGCTCGGATGTCGCCGAATACGATCTCACATGTCGCATCATCGGCGGACGGTACAAAATTAATAGCGGCCGTGCTGAATGGACACGTCTATACATCGACCACCTCTGGCGTGTTATGGACGGACCGAATTAGTTCAACGTTCAATCAGTGGCAATCGGTTGCCTCAAGCTCGGACGGTTCAAAACTTGTTGCGGTCGAAAGTCCGGGAAAGGTATGGGTCTCCTCTAACTTTGGTGTGGCGTGGACGTCCTTTACGCTCGGCCCTTCGGGGATCAACACTAGCTGGAATACTGCGTCCGTATCTTCGGACGGGACACGGATCGCTGTATCAGCCGGCGGTGTGGTGTCGGGCCCCGGCGGACTAGTTGTAATTTCTTACGACGGTGGCACCACTTGGACACCGACAGGGATCGGGACCGTATGGTCAGCCGTTGCCGTCGCCGGAAACGGCACTCGAATGTCCGCAGCGACGGCCGACAATAACCTGAACAAACTCTATTCCGGGCCGGTACAGACGATAACCGTCGTCGATACGATCACGGGAATAAAAGATTCCGCGGCCGAACTTGTTTACATCGGCAATAACCAATTTGCAATGGTGAGTTCGAACGGAATGACGATATCGCCGCATATTTATTGAAGTAACGCCGGAATACGGGAGTCTTGCCGACACAGGCTGCGGATCGTCAAATCACAATTTCAACCGAAGTGGAAAAGAAGTAATGACAAACTTTATATGATCTTCCGCCATTGAATGTGTGCTCATCGCGGCAGCGTTGCCGCAACGAACCGATACGTAACGGCATAAGCGGCATTAACGCGACGGATGTATATATAATGACATCACGGCGTATGGTCTGAACTCCCGGCTTGCGGTCGTCAAAGGCCTTTTTAGATCTCGATATGTTAACGCATATCGGGATTTTATTTTTTCAAAATGGCAAAATATATGTACATCAAATGGACCAAGAGATCATAAATATTATCGGTGGCGGGCTTGCGGGAGTTGAGGCCGCTTGGCAGGCGGCGGAGATGGGGGCAAAAGTACGGTTGTACGAAATGAGGCCGTTGCAGCAGACGCCTGCTCATCGTACGGACAGGCTGGCTGAGATAGTCTGTTCAAATTCGCTAAAGACTGATGAACCGGGTTCGGCTCCGTATCTGTTAAAGGAAGAACTGCGCCGCGGCGGTTCGCTCGTGTTAGATGTCGCGGCCGAAACGCGTGTGCCCGCAGGTGCGGCATTGTCTGTAGATAGGCTCAAATTTGCCGAGATGATAACCGAGCGTATCGAGCGGCATCCTAATATCGAGATCATTCGTGAAGAAGTAGTTTCGCTTGGATCGGTTCGCTCCACAAATGTCGATGGAGACACGAGTGTCCTAACTCCGACGATCATTGCAACCGGGCCGCTCACCTCAGACGCTCTTACAAAAGAAATAATGAGGTTCACGGGCGACGATCAGCTTTATTTTTACGATGCGATCGCACCGATCGTGTCAGTCGACTCGATCGATATGTCGATCGCTTTTAAAGCGGCGAGATATGATAAGGGCGGTGACGACTATATCAACTGTCCGATGACGCGCGAGGAGTATGAGGTGTTCTATAACGCGCTTGTCGAGGCGAGATCGGTGCCGCTCAAGCGATTTGAAGAAACGCATTGGTTCGAGGCATGTCTGCCGATCGAAGAGATCGCCCGACGTGGTGTGGACACTCTCAGATTTGGCCCGATGAAGCCAAAAGGCCTGCGTGATCCGCGAACGGGCGAGGAACCGTATGCCTGTGTACAGCTCAGGCAGGAAAATTTGATGGCCGATGCGTATGGTTTTGTCGGATTTCAAAATCATTTGCGTTACGGCGAACAGGAGCGTGTACTCAGACTGATACCCGGAATGGCAAATGCCGAATTCTTACAATTTGGCCAGATACACCGCAATACATTTATCAACAGTCCGAAAATACTAAACGAGTCGCTCGCGGCAAAAACTGACTCACGCCTTTTCTTTGCCGGCCAGATCACGGGCGTCGAGGGCTATGTAGAGTCGGTCGCGACCGGTTGGATGGCGGGCCGAAATGCGGTAAATGTCCTCAGAGATCGTCCGATGCTCATCGCCCCGCAAACATCGGCGATCGGAGCGCTTTGTCGTTATGTCTCAAACGTCGAGACCAAAAATTTTCAGCCGGTCAATATCACCTTTGGCCTGCTCGAACCTCTGCCCGTCGAACTGCGAAAAAAATACAAACGCAAACGCGAACGCCACGAGATCCAAGTCGAGATCGCACTGAAGGATTGGGATGAGTGGATGAAAAATGTCTGATGTCGCATTTGGCGACCGGCATTTAAAATATTGAATGAGGAGTATTATCAAGGATCAGCTGTAGGCAGTTGTGATTGATAGGTGTGGAGCCGATGGAAATGACCGCATTATTAATTATTCTGGCCATTTTTGTGGTGGCCGTGATGTACTCGTCGGTGGGACATGGCGGGGCGTCGGGGTATCTGGCAGTGATGGCTTTCTTGGGGGTGATGCCGGAGGTTACGCGGCCGACGGCGTTGGTGCTTAATCTGTTCGTGGCGACCATCGGAACGGTGCAGTTCTATCGGGCGGGATATTTCTCATGGAGGATCTTTTTACCGTTTGCGGCAGCGTCGATACCGGCGGCTTTTGTCGGCGGAATGATACATTTACCGACCGATGTATATAAGATAGTGTTAGGTGCCGTATTGTGTCTGGCGGCGTTGAGGCTGGCGATCAAGTTGAAAAATGACGACCGTGTCAACGATCCGCCGATCATTGCGTGTCTGCTCATCGGGGCAGCGATCGGCCTGTTATCGGGTATGGTCGGGGTCGGGGGCGGTATATTTTTAACACCGATATTGCTGCTGATGCATTGGTCCGAGACACGTGTCGCGGCGGGAGTTTCGGTTGCATTTATATTAGTAAACTCGATATCGGGGCTTTTGGGACAATATGCTAAAGGTGCTCTTAACAGCCTGCCGCAAGAGGTCTGGATCTGGATCGCCGCCGCTGTGGTGGGCGGCATTATCGGTTCCACCCTCGGCAGCCGAAAGTTCGATTCGATCACATTACGCAGAGTTCTCGCGGTCGTGCTATTCTTTGCGGGCTTTAAATTGATCTTTGTATAGGCATATTTTTGGCAAGTTTGGTAATCAAATAGTCGATTTGAAACTGTCCGCATCATTTTTTGTTATATTTTTTGTCGCAGTAGCTGTTGTGTCTGCCCAGTCGGGGCGTGTTAAGCCGGAGGGAACGCCTTCGCCGACGCCCGTTGTGAGAGGCGGCAGTTATACGCCGACATCGACGACGCCGTCCGTGCAGCCGTCAACATCCAGGCCGCGAACGACGCCGACGCCCGACGGTGACGAGGTTATCAAGGTTGATTCGGTACTGGTGCCGGTAGCGGTATCTGTTACCGATGCTCAGGGCAATGCGGTCAGAACGCTCAAGGCGAGCGATTTTTTGCTTTCGGTCGATGACAAGGCTGTCGAGTTCGGCGATGTCTTTCACAGCAACACGCCGATCCGACTGGCGATGCTGTTCGATAATTCGTCGAGTGTAATGATCGCCCGTGATTTTGAAAAGGAGGCCGCAGTCCGATTTTTTAAGCGTGTTGTACGTCCCGATGTCGATACGGCGGCATTGTTCTCAGTAGCCGACACTATTCGGCTCGAACAACCTCTGACAGCAAATGTCGGACAGCTCATACGTGCGGTCGATCTGTTTCCGGAGCCGAAAGGAGCGACAGCACTCTTAGACGGCATCGTGCAGGTCGCTGATTATCTTCGCGGCGTGAACGGGCGGCGGGTGATCGTGATCGTCTCTGACGGCGAAGACACATACAGTGACCTTGCCACAACACTCGAGAGTGTTGTTAAGACGCTGCAGGTCTCAGATTGTCAGGTTTACGTCGTTAAAACAAAGGATTTTGAAAATTACAAGCGAACAGGAGTGCGCGGCGGTAATGCCAACATTCGAGCGTTGACCGCCGAGCGTCGAATGAACGAGATCGCAGCTCAGACGGGCGGCGAGGTGTATTCACCGATCGACGAACAAGAGATGAAAAATGCGTTCGACCGCATATCGGCCGAACTCGCCGAGCAGTACATCATCAGTTATTATCCCGACCGCGAAACTGAGCACGCGGGCGATTTTCGTTCGATAACCGTCTCAGTCAAAGGTCGCAAAGACCTCGTCTTAAGAGCACGAAAAGGATACTATGTGCCAAAGTGACGGATCGCGAGTTGCGAGCGTGTGTATTCTTTCTAAAGAAAAAAACAATGCGAAGATAATACTTCATCGTTGCTGACACGCGAATACCTGCCGCAGCTTTGAGATACTTTCATCAAGATCCGGTAAAAGTACGATCTGGCAAAAATGCATATGATCGGCCTTTTAGCTGTGCCGGAGATCACGATCATGAGTAAAGCGGATATTGTCATAAATGACGATGAGATACCTGAAACACAGGCTGATAGCCTGCATTCTGAGTTGGAGCAATTTACTCAACACTTAAAATATGAACGCAATGTCAGTCCGCATACGCTGCGAAATTATTTGAGTGACCTCGAACAATTTCGACAGCATCTTTTTAATATCGAAAAGCGTGACGACATCGCGGTAGATCAGATCGACAGACTGACGATACGCGAGTGGATGGCATCGCTGCACGGCGATCATAAAAAGGCTTCGGTCGCACGCAAACTTGCGAGTTTGCGCACCTTTTTTCAATTCCTGATCCGCGAGGGCAAGATCGAGTCCAATCCGGCAAAGCTGGTTGCGACCCCAAAGATCGAGCGTAAACTGCCTAATCATCTGTCGATAGATGACGCGGTCCGCTTTATCGAGACGCCTGACATCAACACTGACCTCGGCCGCCGCGACCGTGCGATACTCGAATTTCTCTACGCAACAGGCATACGCGTCAGCGAACTGGTCGGGATAAATTTGACGGACATCGACTTTCGCGAGCGAATGGTACGCGTGACCGGCAAGCGTAAAAAGCAGCGTATAGTCCCGTTTGGCGAACCGGCGGCACAGTCGCTGATGCATTATCTCGAAAACTCGCGCAGCATATTTCTCAATGCGGCACCTGAGGCAAAACGCGACCTTAACGCCGTCTTTCTGCATCGACGCGGCGGACGTCTGACGACGCGCAGCGTCGGCCGTATGATCGACAAGTACATACTCAGGTGTGCGGACATTCACGATATTTCGCCGCACAGCCTGCGTCATACATTTGCGACGCACCTGCTGGACAGCGGCGCCGACCTTCGCGATATTCAGGAGCTGCTTGGCCACGCACGCCTCTCGACGACGCAGATCTATACGCAGGTCTCGATGGAAAAAATGATCGAGGTCTATGACAAAGCCCACCCAAAAGCATGACATTTACAGCGGTTCAGGCAACCGTTGGCGAATTACGACGCATCTGACACGATAAGTTTCGTTAGTACCCAAAAGCTTAAATTAACTGAGGTAGATCATATGTTTCGGCGGCCTTTGTGCATTGTCGCAATAGTATTGGCGTGTTTTCTGTCAGCGTTTTCGCAGCAGATCGATGAAAAAGCGGCATCTATATCGATCATTGGCAATGAACTCGTTGCCGACCTGCCGACAGAGAATGCAGCGGCCCTTGCGGCAAATTCAAATGCTGACGTACTCGATATCAATGACCTTGTGGTCTCAAGATCTGTCGAGACGACAGCCGCTGCGGCTAACGGACGATCGCTGCTGCGATTTCGGATGCCGCTATGGATAATAACCGCCGACAAGCCGATCGACTGGTTCAGACTCCGATATAAGGCCGGCGATACGGCCGGTGTCATTTCATTTTCAAAGGCGTTCAAGGGCTTTTTCAGCCTGCGGGTAATGGCGAATGAATATATTTTTTCGGGTACGGTATATCGCATTCGCGCCAGAGCTGTAGAGAACGATGACGGTACTCCGATCGGCGGGCTGCCGGTGCATATCTCGGTTTCGATGGAGCAAAATGGAAATAAGGAAAATCATCTGAGATTTCAGCGTGACACAGTGACCGACTCTGACGGATATGCGGTTGCCGATCTGTCGATACCTGCTGATGCAGAGCTTGACGGAGACTGTACCGTGTCAGTTACCGCAACCCGAAACGGCATCGAGCGTGAGGCATCTGATGATATACGGATCAGTGATAATGTTGCCGCCTGGACGATGGCTGACAAGCCCATATACCAACCCGAACAGACGCTGAATCTGCGTGCGTTGGTGACAAAAGGCCGCCCTGCAGTTGTTTTGCCGGATACCGACATCGAGTTTCTCATCAAGGACGAAGATGACCTTGTACTGTATCGCGAAAAGGTACGCACATCGCCTTTCGGTATTGCATCGATGAGCTGGGACATACCGGCAAATGCCAAACTCGGCAAATATATGGTCGAGGTTCATCGCTCTAACGACGAGATCGGATATCAAACGATAAAGATCTCACGCTACGACCTGCCTAATTTTTCTGTCACAGCAAAGAGCGATAAGGAATATTATGTGACCGGCGAAAACCATGCGAATGTCGATGTCACTGCTGACTATATCTTTGGTAAGCCTGTCCAAAAGGGCAAAGTGCGTGTTGTTGAAGAATCGAGCCGCGATTGGAATTGGAAAACGCAGAGATACGACATTACTGAGGGACAGGTTCGCGAGGGCGAAACGGAAGCTAATGGTAAATTTACGGCGAAACTGGATCTGACTGAAGCATTTCGCGATCTCAAGAAGGATAGTTATAAAAAGTTCAACGATATTAGTTTTACGGCATATTTTACGGACGTGACGACCAACAGGACCGAACAGCGAAGATTTGATATTCGCATTACAAAAGATCCGATACACGTTTATATCTCAAATATTAACCACGACCATTCGCACGGGCTGCCGTACAGCATATTTGTCAAAGCATTTTACGCCAACGGAGATCCGGCAGTATGCGATGTTGAGCTTAGCGGCAGAGTGGACAGCGGCAAATATAAGCAGTTCGGACGGTTGCGGACCAATAAATACGGCGTCGGCAAACTGACCTTTATACGGCCAAAGATCGGCGACGACAATGACGATCTGGATGTGATCGCTGCCGCAACCGACGTCGAAGGCCGGCGCGGAACCTCGGCCGAACAAACCATCTGTTATGACTCCGATGACGAACATCTTACGATCTCGACCGATCATGCTATATATCACCCGGGCGAACCGATACGAGCATTTCTCAGATCGACGATAAAGAGCGGAATTGTCTTTGTCGATGTGCTCAGATCTGACAGTTTGCTCGCATCGTATCGGGCAACGCTTAAGGACAGCAATGCAGAGATCGATATTCCTTACGACAGTCAGTTAAAGGGCATTTTGAAACTTGAGGCTAACATCGTCGGCGATGATGACAATATTGTTCGATCGACGATCGGCGTGCTGTATCCGTCGCCGACATCATTGTCGGCCAAGGCGACATTTGACAAGACGACATATAAACCCGGTGACGAGGCCAATGCGGCATTTGAGGTTGCGGACTCAGACGGAAATGGAAAGGTCAGTGCTCTTGGTATATCGGTAATAGACGAGGCCGTCATCGAAAAAGCCGATTCAGACCCCGATTTCGGCAGGATGTTCAATATCGATGCGGGGCTGTTGGGTTACGGCCCGGGCATCGGTTCATTGAACATAAAGAATGTGAATGATCTCGGCCCCAATTACGCTTTTACAGATGATCAGCAGGTCGCGGTCGAGGCGATGCTCGCCGATCCGATCTCACTTACCCAATTTATTGAAAGCACCACAGGAGCGTACACGGCTAAGCGGGCATTTAGCGAACGAATGGAGCAGCGGCTCAGTATCGTGAAAGAGAATCTCGAACGCGTATATCGTGAGACCGACGTATATCCGGCCGATGCGGCGAGAATGCGCAGCATATTGTCGAGCCGCGGTATTAACTTCGACGATTTTAGAGACGAGTGGATGCAGCCGTTTCATCCCATCTTTTCGACCGACAGACAGTACGACATTCTAACGATCGTGTCGGCAGGCCCGGACAAGATCTTTGGGACAAAGGACGATATCAATGTGCTTTTGAGCAGATTCGAATATTTTAGGCCGCAGGGTAAAGCTATCGATGCGGCGGTGCAGCATTACTATGACACCACCGGCAAATTTGTCCGCGACGAAAAGACCTTATTGAGAGTGATCGAGAGCAAACCGCTCGATAGGTTCGGACGGCCGTTCTATTTTCGTTTTTCGATCGAAGGCGACAGTTATGTGATCTCGATCAAAAGTGCGGGAAAAGACGGCAAATATGAAAAGAAAGCCTGGGGCGGCGATGATTTTGAGGTTTGGGAGAATAAGGTCAAGTATTTCAAAAAATACGATGAAATGATCTCAAATATACAGATCAGTTCCGATGCCATTCCCTTAGATGTCGATCAGTTCAAAGCGACGCTAAAGACGAACGGCCTCGATCTCGAGGCACTTCGTGACGGATGGAACCGGCAGTATTTTGTAAGAAAGCGTAACTTCTCTCGCTATTGGGACAAGGCCGAGATCCAGCACACAAAAAATTTTGGCGAAGAGCGATATGTTGATAAAGGTGTCATAACGCCGGTAACACAAGAAGTGATCGAATTTTCGATCGTAAGTCCCGGCCCGGACGCAAAGCAGAATACGAGTGACGATCTGATGATGACCAAGCTCATTTATGTCATATCCGAGCGTCAGAAAAATGCGGATCGTGCAGCGTCGGTTAAAAATGCTCAGAGCGGTGAGCAAACAAGTGCGATAAGCGGTTTTGTTAAGGACGCAGCAGGAGCGGTCGTGCCCGGAGCAACGGTCATCCTGGCCGCGACGGACGGCATTAATTATTGCGAGACAACATCTGATGAAGGGGGCCGGTATTATTTTGACAGCGTCAGCCCGGGCACATATATGATAAGTGTCAACGCGATCAGCGGATTTAATAAGAGCGTGATCAACGCAGTAGCGGCGATAGCGGGCAAAACAACACTTGTCGATATAGTAATGAGCGTCAGAGGTGAATCTGTCACGGTGGATGTAAGCAGCGATCCATTAGGAGCATCTGTTGATACTTCGGACAGCAAGATACAGACAAATATCTCATCAGAACTTGTCGGCAGGCTTCCGGCCGGAACATCATTTGTGTCAATGCTCAAGATCGCGCCCGAAGTTAGAGCAGAGACGCTTGCCGACGGCTTTGCGGTCGATGGAGCAAATAAAAATGATGAGAATGGTTCTGACATCGATAAAAATGGAACCAAACGGCAAAACTCGACCCCGAGGCTCAGGCAATATTTTCCTGAAACGCTCTTTTGGTCTCCGGAGACGGTGACAGATGCTGACGGCAAAGCGGCCGTCAAGATCAAATTGGCGGACAATATAACTACGTGGAAGACCTTTGTCATCGCGTCAACAAAGGATGGCAAGGTTGCGTCGGGTACGGCTGAGATGACGGTATTTCGGCCATTTTTTGTCGATCTCGATCCGCCTAAATTCCTGACCGTCGGCGATGAGATCAGCTTGCCGTCGCAGATCAGGAACTATACGCAGAACGCTTTTAAGGCCGATGTTAAGATCGATGCTTCGAAATGGTTCTCAACGCTCGGGCCGGCGGATCAGCAGGTAGACGTGCCCGCAGGCGGCAGCAAAAATGCCGTTTTTGCTTTTAAGGCGACCACGCCCGTCAAGGACGGAAAGCAGCGATTGACCGCGACGGCAGGGACTGATTCTGACGCGGTCGAAAAAGCCGTTACCGTAAGGCCAGACGGTCGCGAGATCGTCGCGACCCAGAGCCGCTATGGTGCAGGTGAGCAAAGTTTCGGCATTAATTTTTCGTCGCGAGATCTGCCCGATACGCGACAGGCAGAGCTAAAGGTCTATCCGAACCTTTTTGCGAATGTGACCGAGGCGATCGACGGGCTGCTGCAGCGTCCTTACGGCTGCGGCGAGCAGACCATTTCTTCGTCATATCCCGACCTGATGATCGTACGCTCGGGCAAAGGCGACCCGACGACGCTCAGAAAAGCACGAAAATATCTGCAACAGGGCTATGAAAGGCTTTTGGGCTATCAGCGTGAGGACGGAGCCTTTACATTTTGGGGTCCAAAAGATCGTGCGAATGTCGCTCTGACAGCTTATGCGATACGGTTCCTGAATGATGCGAGTTCACAGATCGCGGTCGATCCCGATGTATTAAAGCGGGCGACGGATCGGCTGCTCAAAGACCAGCGGGCCGACGGTGCATGGACACGTCCGTGGTCAGAATTTTTTGGCGACGATCCTGAGCAGACCAAACTTTTTACAGCTTATGTCGCACGCACGCTCGCCGGCACTGTTGCCAAGTTGCCGCCGACGGAACACACTGCCGAGCGGGCCGCTCTGGTGCGGGCACTTGCCTTTTTAAAGATGAAAGTTGCAGCGGTCGATGAACCTTACATTCTGTCGCTGTACGGACTTGCAGCTCTCGACGCGGGCGATACGGCTGAGGCATCGAGAGTCGCTTCACAACTCATAAATATGGCGATAACCGAGGGCAGCGGAGCATATTGGAAACTCGAAACCAACACGCCTTTTTACGGATGGGGAACTGCCGGACGCGTCGAGACCACGGCACTTGCCGTGCAGCTGCTGACACGCACAAAAGCACTGATCGGCAATGACAAGGCCGCCGCTGTCGATAATGTCACAGCACACGCAATGGTCTTTCTACTGCGTAATAAAGATCGTTACGGCGTGTGGTACTCGACCCAGACGACGATCAATGTCCTCGATACATTTATCGCCGCTATGGACAACGCCGCAACTCCAAGAGACCAGGCTGTCACGGTCAAACTCAACGGAGATGCCGTTAAGACGCTTACATTAAAGTCGGATCAGATCGAGCCGAGCACTGTCCCGCTTGACGGCAAACTTCTCGCCGAAGCCAACACGATCACGGTCAGCGGATCATCGGACCAGCCGGTGTTGTCACAGATAGTTTCGCGGCATTACATCGGCTGGGCAGATGCTGACCTGAGCGGCCGAAACGAAAATGCCTCGCGTGCGATCGAGCTGGATCATAGATGCGATAAGACCGAGGCCGCGATAATGGCCGAGATCACATGCACCGTCAGGGCCGAGCGAGTCGGTTTTAAAGGGTATGGTATGCTGCTCGCCGAGATCGGCATGCCGCCGGGAGCAAATGTCGATCGCGATTCGCTCGAAAAGGCACTTGCCGAAAACCCGAGTCTAAGCAAATACGAGATATTGCCCGACCGCATCATATTTTATATGTGGGCCGAGGCTGGCGGTACGAGATTTAATTTTAAGTTTCGCCCTCGATACGCGATCAGTGCTCAGGCTCCGGCATCGTTCGTCTATGATTACTACAACCCCGAAGCCCAAGCGACCGTCGCCCCGCTAAGGTTTGTTGTGAAGTGAGAAGCGCAAAGCAGCACAATGTCAGGTTTTAATACTTGCAGAGAAGTGTGGCATAATGCACGCCATGAGATCAGACTCTCCAACGAAATGTAATAGAGCTGTTTAGCTGTGCACGGCATATCCATAGCCCCGCGTTGCAGAAGCCCGCACGGAGTAAGGGCAGATGAAGGGTCGAGAGATGGGGGGGGGGAGGATAAAGCAAAAGCCCCATTTGCGAACTTCGCGTCTTCACTTCCTGCCCTCTGCGGTTACTCTTTGCATTTAGATCTAAGTAATAAGAGCAACCGCAAAGAATCGCAAAGCGAAAACGCAAAGTTCGCAAAGAGAGCATCTTGTTCTTTGGCCTTCCGTCCGCATATTCTATGCGGGCTTTTGCAACGGGAATAAAAAGACAATTACTTTTCCGTTGGTTTCGGGCCGGGCAGGACGGCTTCGAGTTGGAGTTTGACGATGATGTTGTTGCCGACATCGAGGCCGCCGGCGGGCATTGGGTTGCCGTAATTAATGTTATAGTCGCGGCGGTTAATGACGGTTTCGGCGTTGATACCAAAGCGTGTGCCGCCCCAAGGATCTTTGACCGCACCGGTCATCGTAAACGGGAATGAGATCGACTTAGTGACATCTTTGATCGTCAGGTCGCCGTAAAGGATATATTTATCCTTGCCCTTTTTCTCGACCTTTGTACTGACGAACTTCATTTCCGGGTACTTTGTCGCGTCAAAAAAGTCGGCGGTCTTGAGGTGGCCGTTACGCTGTTCGACACCGGTGTCGATGCTGGCGATCTGAGCGGTGAAATTGACGCTCGAGCGGGTGATGTCCTTGTCGTCAAAGTGTATCGTCCCTTTAAAATCCTTAAAACGGCCTTCGACCCAGTTGATCTCGAGGTGACGCACCGCAAAGCCGATGATCGAGTGTGCGGTATCGAGGCTGTATTCGCCCGCCGGGACAGGCAGGTATTTTACCGTATCTGTCTTGGTCTGAGCGGCGGATGAATTAGTGTAAAGAGCTGCTGCTGCGGTGAGTGTGACCGCAAGAGCGCAAGCGGCTGTAAGTTTGAAAAATTTGCTGGACATATATAAAAGGTCTCTCCTGCGGCCGGTTTTAGGCCGTATATCTGTTGAGATCATTCGCTCGACGGTTCGTTGTCGAAACGGATCTCGGGGTTGTCAGCGAGCACTTGTTCGCGAGGCTGGCTATCGATCGCCGCTCTGATCGAGTGCGAGCCGACATTGGGTTTAAAGTTGCCGCTATCGTCATAGAGGCGGCGATATTGGGCAGAGTTTCGGATGATGCCCTGTACGTATTGTTTCGTCTCTTTGAACGGGATCGCCTCGACAAATTCGTCGATCTCGGCCGGCAGTGTCGCCCGCCACGGAGCGACGCGGCCAGGCCCGGCGTTGTAGGCGACGGCGACATATTCGATGCGGCCAAATTTTTCAAAGGCATCTTTGAGAAAGGCCGTTCCCAGTTCGATATTATAGGCCGGACGATAAAGGTCGTCGGCACTGGCCGGGATCGTCGAGCCGTATTTACGGGCGACGACGCGGGCCGTCGGTAAGAGAAGCTGCATCAGGCCATAAGCATTTGCCCCCGACTTTGCCCGCGGCGAAAAGACGGTTTCCTGACGAATGAATCCGGCGACCTGATAACGGTCAAGCCCGCGTGCCTGTGACCATTGCTTGATGTCCGCCCAGTTGGTCAACGGGTAAAAGAAACTCCATTCTTCCTGACTCATTTCCTCCGGAAACATTTGAGCGTAGTCCGGATAGCTCTTTTGCATTGCGACGAGAGCCGATGTGTTGTCACCTTTCCAGCGGTAATAACGAGCGAGTGCGATATTGATCTTTGGACTGGCCGGGGCGGTCTTTTTGGCTTCGTTGAGTTCGTCGATCGCCCAGTCAAAAAGTCCGATCGTCGCAAGGTCATCGCTCTTTGCCGCACGGCTGAGTTCGCTTGGCCCTGCGGTCTCGGCAGCGACCGTTACAGATCTGAGATTTGCGGCCGCTTTGACTACATCAGGCCGCAGCTGTGCTGAGGCATTGCATTTATTCTGCGACTTGAGAGCAGCGAGCCTAGATGAAGCGAGATAACCGTACCAGTTGGCATTATAGCGATAGATAACTCCGTCGTAGAGAGTACATGCATCGTCATATTTGCCTGAGCGCTCAGAGTCACGTGCCGCCCAGTAACCGGCCTTGCCGCGATTGGTCGTATCCTTATCGGCGTAACGTGAGAGATGATCGATCAACATCCGTGACGATGCGGCAAGGTCGCCGCTCTCATGCTTGAACCACGCCGCCTCGAACTGAGCCTGTGCAACCTCGACCGAATTTGGAAAAGCTGCAACTGCCGTGTTTAAGAAATAGCCTTCGTCGGTGCGGTTCTTGGCATCACGAGCGGCGAGGCCCGCGTCGATCATTGTCTTTGGTACGAGACGGCCGGCGGGGAATTTTGCACGCATCTCATCGGCGGTCGAGCGTGCCTGTGCCCACATCCGTGATCTTGCGTATCCGAGTATCATTTGACGATAGGCATCTTCGCGTTCCTTTGCTGTTTCGGGAATAGTGTTAAATGCAGCTTGTGCATCAACCATGCGGTTGGCTCCCGCGAGTGCCGTAAGGCGTCGAAGCTGGATCGCCGGAGTCATTGCCTGGGGGAATGCGGAAGCCGCAGTATTAAAAGCATTAGCCGCATCGGCAAAATTGCGGATCGCGGCAAGACGGTCGGCACGGGCGATCTGTTCGTCAGCGTTCGTCGGTGTCAGCGGCTGTCCCAACGAGATGAGCTTTGCCTCAGCATCCTTTGCTGTCTGAGTGCCCGGGCCGTAAAAATAAGCCTGACGATAATATTTTATCGCCTCAGGCTGAGAGCCTTGAGCCTCAAACGCCTTTGCAGTCGCAAGAAATGCGTCAGCGTCGAATTTTGTGGTCAGCGGCATAAGCATCGGCGGGACCTCGACGGCGCGTCCGGCGGTAATCGCTGATGCTGCCCACAACAGTCGGGCATCGCGTGCCCTTAGAGAGTCGGGAAACTCGTTAAGCATCTTCTCAAAAACCTTCATCGCCTCGGCGTGATCGCCTGCGCCCTGCAGAGCTTTGCCGCGCAGCCACATTGCGTAATCGGCAACCGATGTCCTTTTTGCAAAGATGTCGGAGTTGAGCATCGCGGCGGCTCCGGCGTTGTCCTGTGCTTCGAATCGGATGCGGGCATGAACGAGTTTCGCGAGAGCTCCGGTCTTTTTGTCCTTAAATCGAGATTCGAGGTCGCTGACAAACGCCTCGGGCGGCAATTTGCCGCTGCTCATCATTTCACGAAGGCTGTTAAGAGCCTGTTCCTCGGTCTGTTGAGCGGCACAGCTGAATGAGAGCAGAGCAAGAGTAAATATTGCGTACGGAAAAAGGCTAGCGAGATGCTTATACATATTAGAGATCAGCAAGGAGAGATAAATAGGCCGCGGCATAGCGGGTCAGCGAGCAGAAATAGTTCTCACGGTCCGAAAAATGTGTATATTATATCAAATATTGAAAATCAGCGGATGGTCAAAATAAGTTATGAAGCAAATATTTTTCGCGGTATCGATAGCTTTGATCCTTTCGCTCTCCTCGACAGCTCAGACCGCAAGAACAGCGGCCGAGCCTACACCAACTCCTACACTGTCACCGACAGCGATGCCTGATGCGGGCGATGTGGTAAAGATCACGACATCACTCGTACAGATGGATGTGACGGTCGTCGATTCAAAAGGCAGGGTCATCACCGATCTTAAAAAGGATGAGTTCGAACTGTACGAGAATGGGCAAAAGCAGGATATATCGGCATTCTCATTCATATCGAGCATTCGCGAACGGTCGGCGGTGCCGGAAAAGACCGTGACCGGGCAGACATTGCCGCCGATCGAGGTCAAGCCCGAACAGGTAAAACGCACCGTTGCTCTGGTCGTTGACGACCTGACTCTCTCATTTGAGAGTGTTTATTATGTGAGACGGGCACTCAAAAAATATGTCGATGAGCAGATGCAGCCCGGCGATCTGGTCGCGATCCTCCGTACAGGGGCGGGCATAGGTGCATTGCAGCAATTCACGAGTGATAAGCGAATGCTCTATGCCGCTATCGACAAGATCAAATGGAATGCTTACGCCAGCGGACGCATCGGAGCATTTGAGCCGGTGCTTGCAAAGGCTCCGGGCGAAGAGAGCCGGCCGTCAGGCGGTATGGAAGCACCGGCGGCGCGTTCTACGGACGAGGCCGAACAGGATAACGAAGACCTGCGCGCGAGTATATTTGCCACGGGTACGCTTGGGGCCGTCAGTTATGTTGTTCGCGGAATGAAAGAACTGCCGGGCAGAAAATCGGTGATGCTGCTCTCTGAGGGCTTTAAACTATATGAAACTGACCCTAACGGCAGCCGGTCCACCGGACGAGTGTATGAGGCGCTTACCAAACTGGTCGATATGGCGAACCGCTCGGCGGTCGTTATCTATACGATAGACGCGAGAGGCCTGCAATCGACCGCTCCGACAGCCGAAGACGATTTTAGCGGCCGCTCGACCTACGAGATAGCTTCAGTTGAGACTAGCCGCAGTGCACATCTTCTGGATACTCAGGATGGCCTTAGATTCCTTTCCAAACAAACAGGCGGCCGGTCATTTTTTAATAATAACGACCTTTCAGGCAGCATTAAAAAAGTGCTTGACGACCAAAGCTATTACTTGGTCGGGTACGAGCCGGACAGTGACACATTTGATCCGAAGGTTAAATTCAATAAGATCGTCATAAAGGTCAAACGGCCCGGAGCGTCAGTGCGTTACCGCAGCGGATTTTTCTCGGTACCGGACAAAGAGCGCGATCTTGCGACTGCACCGGCTAACAGCATCGACAAACTAAATGAGGCACTGACATCGCCATTTGCCGTAAACGGCATCGCGTTGAGGCTCAACGGCCTTTTTGGAATCGACAAGCAGCACGGATCATTTGTCAGGACACTGACGCATATTTCGCCCAACGATATTGGTTTTAAAACGATGCCCGACGGATCGCACCAGGCAATATTTGACCTGATCGAGATCGCATACGGCGATAACGGCATTCCGGTTGACCGTGTGGTAAAGACCTATACGATGACGGTAAAGGATGAGTCTTTTAAACAACTGTCCCAAAAGGGATTTGTTTACGATCTCGATTTTCCGGTCAAAAAGCCCGGTGCATATCAGCTACGCGTTGCCATTCACGATCACGGCAGCGACAAGACAGGCTCGGCGAATCAATTTATCGAGGTGCCCGACCTGAAAAAAGGAAGGCTCACGATCTCGGGCGTCGTGTTGAGAAACCTGACGAAGCAGGATGCCGAACAGGAACAGAAAGGCATCAAGCCCGCCTCCGGCAATATTCCCGATCCGCTGCTCGATACGTCGCTGCGCCAGTTCAAACGTGGAACCGTGCTCGATTACGGGTTCAGCATCTACAATGCAAAGGGCGGGGCAGACGGCCTGACCTCGCAGCTAAGCATCTTTCGCGACGGAAAGCAGATATTTACGGGCATGGTACAGCCTGTTACGACTGGTGCCACGACAGGTGATAACTCGATTGATTTTGCCGCGTCGCTCAGCTTGGGAAAAGATCTGCAGCCGGGAGATTATGTTCTGCAGATCGAGATCGTCGATAAAAATGCGAAAAACAAGCACAGATCTGCAACACAATTCGTGCAATTTGAGATCATTCAGTAACGTTTTAAATAGATGATGAAGATCAAAAAGATCGAACTTACAGAGATCAAGCTGCCGCTTGTTCATTTTTTTGAGACGAGTTTTGGGCGGACGTATGAACGGCGGATCGTGCTGGTGCGTGCCGAGGATGAGGATGGTGCCGAGGGCTGGGGCGAGGTGACGTGTAATGAGCGTCCGGGTTATTCGGAAGAATGGGTCGGATCGGCATGGCTGACGATCGAGCATATTTTGGCTCCGATGGTCGTCGGCAGAGAGCTTGGGTCGGCAGCCGATGTTTGGAATGCGATGGTCTCGGCACGCGGCAATCGGATGGCAAAATCAGGCATCGAGACCGCTTGCTGGGATCTCGAAGCCAAAAAGCTCGGTGTGCCGCTGTGGCGTCATCTCGGCGGCGTCGATCAAGAGATCGAGTGCGGAGTCTCGATAGGCATTCAGGACACGATACCGCAGCTGTTGGACAAGATCCGTGTCGAACTTGAGGCGGGATATAAAAGGATCAAGATCAAGATCAGCCCGCGTTGGGATCACGACGTGATCAAGGCGGTGCGTGCTGAGTTTGGCGACATTCTGCTGATGGGCGATGCTAACTCGGCTTATACGCTGAATGATATCGATCGGCTTAAGAGCTTTGACGAGTTTGGCCTTATGATGCTCGAACAGCCGCTCGGCTACGAGGATATCGTCGATCACGCTAAATTACAGCGGCAGATCGCGACGCCGATATGCCTCGACGAGCCGATCAAATCACCTGATGCGGCCCGCAACGCGATCGAGTTGGGTTCAGGTAAGATCATCAACTTAAAGAATGGCCGCGTCGGCGGCCACACTCAGTCGAAACTCGTCGAAAGAACGTGCCGCGAAGCCGGCATCCCGGTCTGGTGCGGCGGTATGCTAGAGTCCGGCATCGGCCGCGCTCACAATATCGCCATTTCGACGCTTGCCGGCTACACAATGCCCGGCGACGTCTCCGCCTCAAAACGCTATTGGCACGAGGACATCATCGAACCCGCCGTTGAGGTCTCACCGACCGGCACCATCACCGCCCCCGACAGCCACGGGATCGGCTTTGAAGTTAAGATGGATCGGATCAAAAAAATATCGACCCGATCTACTGTTATTGAATGATAGTGAATCGTCGCAAGGCTATACTGGCCAGTACAGCGGGAGAATTATCATTACAAGGACAAACAGCAGTACGGTGAGCGGTACGCCGATCTTCATATAGTCTCGAAAGCTGTAACCGCCGGGACTCATGACGAGGATGTTGACCGAATGGCTGAGGGGCGTGATAAATGCCATCGAGGTGGCGATCGCTACGGCCATAATGAGCGAACGCGGATCTATACCTGCCTTATCGGCTATCTGGATCGCTAGCGGGCCGACGATCGCGGCGGCGACGGCTCCGTTGACCATTTGGGTCAGCAGCACGGTCAACACGAAGAGCCCCGCGAGCAGGACAATATTACCGAAATGGCCAAAGGTGTCGAGCAGCGTAGCGGCTGCGAGTCCGGCGGCATTGGTCTTGGTCAACGCAACTCCCATTGGCAGCATTCCGGCGACGAGAAAGACGCTCTTCCAACCGATGGATGTATAAGCCTGTTCGGTGGTGACGATCTTGGTCAAACTCATCGTCAATGCGCCGCCGAGCATGATCGCTCCTGTCAGATCGGGAAATATCGCGGCAAAGAACAGTGTCGCGACAAAGATCATCAGTGCCGCGCGTCCCTTTGTCGGCACGGTGATCTCCTGTTCATCCTCGCTCATCAGCAGCAGCAGATCCGGATCATCGGCCAGCATTGCGAGTTTTTCGCGAGGTGCCTGTAAAAGCAGAGCATCGCCAAAATGCAGCTGCAGGTCGGCAAGATCGGTAAAGATCTCCTGGTCGCCGTGCCAGATGGCGAGCACCGACATTCCATAACGTTCGCGAAAGTGCGAGTCGCGCAGCGTTTTTCCGATGAGCCGCGAGCGCGGTGCGAGCATTGCCTCGACGACATCGACGCGGCGAGATTCGAGATCGGACTCGGACCATTCAGAGATGGGCAAAAACTCCATATACGGCTCGACATCACGCCGTCTAAAGTCCTCTTCGTCACCCTCGAGGATGAGTGTGTCGCCTTCCTTAAGCTTTGTGAGCGGAGAAATATCGAGTATGCGCCGTTTGTTGCGTTCGATGCCGACAACGCTCACGTCGAAATCTTCGCGAAGAGAGCACTCGAGAAGCTGTTTGCCAACTAAGGTCGAGGCCTTTGGGATCTTGGCACGAAAGAGTTTGTTTGCGAGGCCGTAAACTTTGACGAGATCCGATTGCTGTGACGCGTCAGGCGCGTGCGTGCGTTCGAGAGGCGAATCACCCGGCAGCGACCGCCGTCCGACCAGAGCAATATACAAGATACCCGCGATCACAAGCGGAACACCTACAGGCAGAAAATCCGCAATGCCGAATACGGGCAGGCTGCTGTCCTTTAAAAGCGAATTGAGGATGATGTTAGACGTCGTGAAGAGCGTCGCCATTCCGCCGAGAATGGTCGAAAAAGCAAGCGGCATCAGCACTCGGGATGTATTGACACCGGCACGTTTTGCGGCACCTGATGCCGCCGGCAGCAGCACGGCCGCCGCCGCGATATTATTCATGAACAGCGACAAAAATGCTCCGGCGATCATCACAATGATGACGAGCCTGAGTTCGCTGTGGCCGCCGATGCGGATCAGGATGCGGCCGACCTGATCGGTCACGCCTGTCTTTTGCAAACCCTCAGTTAATACAAAAATGGAGATGATGACTATCACCGCCGTTCGCGAAAATCCAGAGAATGCCTCTTGTGTGGTCAGCACGCCGGTCAGGCCGAGGGCAACGAGGACAAGCAGAGCGACGAGGTCGGCGGCGAGCTTATTAGAGATGAAAAGGACAATGGCCGCAGCCAAAATGACCAAAGTGATGATCAGGTTGTTGTCCATTTGAGTAAAACATTTGATTTTAATTCGTAACTCGAATGATTCAAAATGCGGCACGGCAAATGTGCGAAAAACCTCCGATGAAACGGCATTTCTGCCTTCATCGGAGGTTTTTGCGGGCCGGGCCTTGAGTGAGGAATGCCGGGCCTATACGAACTTTAACGATCAAAGCTGAACGCCGACCTCGACCTCGCTCAATTTGACGCGTGCCATCGCCAGATTGCTCTTTTGGCGGTTAAGCACGAGGTAAAAGAAAAGGTTGTTGTGCTGATTAAGCGGACGGGTCAGATGGTACTGCGAACCGAGGCTGATGAGGATGTCCTCGATATGATCCTTAAGGCCGAGATTGGTCATGACCTTATGTTTGGCCTTGACGACCTCGGTGTTGCCCGCGGCGGCAACTTCGAGATTGACGCCGCCGCCGGCTGTGCCGAGCGACATACCGCTGTCCGAGTCAACAAGTGCGGCCGCCATAGCGTCGTCGATGTTCAATAGTTCGTTAAGTGAGTGTTCGATATTGTTAGCCATTATTGTTCTATGCTCCTTTTGATTGGTGGTTTGTACGGCAGAGACCTCGTCCCGGGCCGAAGTAGATCCCGCCGGTGCTGTGTCGGCGGGGCGTCGCCCATCCAATGGCATTAAAGGCATCGGGATGGGGTCTGTCGTCGGGCTGTCGAACGGAGGTATCCGCCACTCGTCAAGGTCCAACGTATCGGTTTCGGGGCCGCCGATCAGAGCGGCCTCGTCCTTTTCCTTTGCAGCGTCCATTAACAGATTCTGCAGAGGGCGTTCGATCCGTTTCCGGATCTTTTGTGCCGAGTTCGCGATCTCGGCATCTTTCCAACAGACGATCTCCATCGCTGCGGCCTCGCCGTTAAGGGCACCATAGGCAGCATCGATGAGGACACCTTTGGAGAAATGTAATATTCCTTTTTTGCCTCCCGCACGCACTCTGAGCGTACAGGTCTTTTGTTCGATCTCGATCAGCTGCAAAAAGCTGAAGAGCATGATGCCGCGTACGTGTCCCTCGGGTTTGTGACGCAGGCCTTCCTGGATCTTGCCGGCGAGGACCTGCAGATCAAAAGGTTTTTCGAGCAGGTCGAAAGCGTCGAGGTCGCGAACCCGATTTTCGATCTCAGGCGTGCAAAATGCGGTCATCACGATGATCGGCACCTGTGGAAATTCGCCCGCCATGTGTATCAGCAGCTGAAAGCCGTCCATCACGGGCATTTTCAGATCGGTAATGACGAGATCGATCTTTTGCTTTCTCAGTTCCTCAAGTGCCTTTTTACCGTTGACGGCTGTGATCAGGTCAAAGTCGTTGGCATGGTCGCGAAGCCCCTCGGCGAGGCTTGCGAGAAAAAGCTTTTCGTCGTCAACGACCAGAACTGTTTTTGAAGGGCTAAGATCATCCATTGCTATTCTTGGGCGTTGCATACGTCGCTGATAGTAATGGCAATGGTCGTGCCAAACTTTTTGTTCTTGCTAAATGCCTGTAAATAAAGCACTTTGTCGGCAAGAAAGAAAAAAACGCCTGTTCAGAGTGAACAGGCGGTTAGTAAGTGGTGTTCATTTAGGACCGTTCAAAATGAACAGGCTAGTGCCGTTTGCGGGCTGTGGTTCAATTGAACATCAGCGTACGCCATAGCTTTGCAGTTTGCGTTTTAATGTTGAGAAAGATATGCCCAGAGCCTTTGCGGTATGAGCGAGGTTGTGTCCGCTGCTGTCATACACAGAGAGTATATAGCGTCGCTCGAGTTCGGTAAGAGGCATCGAGGTGCGGCGAGCTTCGTCATAGAGAGCGTCAGGTGACGAGGGCTGAGGTTCGCTCTCTCTGACAGGCAGGCCGATCAGCTGTGACGGAAATATCGATGAGCCTTCCTGCAGAATGAGAGCGCGTTCGATAATGTTGCGAAGCTCGCGTACATTTCCGGGGAAATCGTAGCTCATTAGTCGATCCATTTCATTTTGAGCGATATCGACAGATCTGCCGGGAGCAAGCGTGTGTAAAAAGTGCCTGCACAGCTCGGGCACATCGCCGATACGATCACGCAGAGGCGGCAGATGAATACGGATAACACCGAGTCTGTAAAAAAGATCGCTGCGAAAACGGCCTTGTTCGATCGCTCTTTCGGGTTCTGCATTTGTGGCTGAGATAAGACGAACGTTTATATCGCGTTCCTTTTCGCTGCCGACTCGGCGAATGCGTCTGTCCTCGATGACAGAGAGTAGTTTTGATTGTAGGAGTACGGGCATTTCGCCTATTTCATCGAGAAAGAGAGTGCCGCCGTCGGCAAGCTCGAAAAGCCCTTTGCGTGTGGCATTGGCACCGGTAAATGCACCTTTTTCAACACCGAACAGTTCGCTTTCGATAAGTGTTTCGGGTATTGCCGAGCAATTGATCGTGATCATCGGGCTGGACGGACGGTGCCCGAGATGATGTATCATTTTGGCGACAACATTCTTTCCTGTACCGGTCTCGCCGGTGATGAGCACCGACGCATCCGATGCCGCAGAGCGTCCGATCAGATCCCGCAGCTGAGTGTCCGTGCTGTCAGAGCCGATCATTACAGATCTGCGGCGTTGTTTGTCGGCCTGATATACGGCGACCTGTTCGACAGCCTGCAGGCGCGATGCCTCAAATGCTCGATCCAGTGTGGCAGCAAGTTCGTCTAGATCGACGGGCTTTGAGATGTAATCGTATGCACCATGTTTTATCGCTTTAACGGCATGGTCGAATGTAGGAAATGCCGTAGCCAAAACGACCTTTGTGCTATCATTTGCCGCTAGTATCTCGGGCACGAGGTCGATGCCGCAGCCGTCGGGCAGATGATTGTCGAGCAGCACCGCGTCAAAGATCGATCCTCTGCATAAGGTGCGTCCGTCGGCGACCGTATTGGCGGTGCTGATGAGCAGTTCGTCAGATTCGAACGCTATCTTTACAGCATCACAAAATAAGCGGTCGTCATCGATGACCAATATTCGGCGGGCATGGTTCGGGGCTTTTGCGGACATTATTAAGAGACAGTTTTTAAGGCGACCGTGACCCTGGTGCCTGTGCCGGGCGAGCTTTCGATGTCGATAGTGCTGCCCATATTGGCAACCATTTTTTGAACGATCACGAGGCCGATGCCTGTATCGCCGGGTTTTGACGTATAGAAAGGCTTGAATAGACTTTCCATCTGTTTCGGCGACATTCCGCGTCCGTTATCTTCAACAGAGATATGTGTCCAGCTGCGCGAACGCCGTACTCGCACGGTAATGTGCGGGGCCGGCGTTTCGTCGAGAGCGTCAGCCGCGTTGGTCAATAGATTGATCATCACCTGATGTAGAGCACGCGCGTCGCCAAATACGGCGAGACTATCAGTGATGTCGTACCGGACGGCTATGCCGCGATTCTCAAAATCGGCTGCGGCGTACGAGAATGAGCGTCGGTAAAATTCGTTGAGATCGATCTCGGTGATCTCGAGATTCTCATGCAGGCTAAAGTTTCGGAGTGTTTTTAAAAGATACTCGACACGCCCGAGTTCGGCGAGGCATCTTGAGATAAAAACATCGCTGCGCTCGCGATCCCATTCGTGAAAGTTCTTTCGCAGCACCGTAAGTGCCATTTTTACAGAGTTTACGGGGTTGCCGAGTTCGTGACGGATGGCCGAAAAGACGTAGCCGAAATTTTCCATCAGGCTGACGGCCTCGCCTATCGATTGCAGTTGGTGAGTTTCGGTAACATCACGCAGATTGATCGCGTATTTAAACTTTTTACCGTCGATATCGAGTATCGATGTCACCGTTATCTCTTCAAAGATAGTGTCATCGCCGCGTGTCATTGTGTAGGTGTCACGCCAAAATTTATGATGGTCCAGAAAGGGAAGTATCGTGCCTAAGAACAATTCTTTTGAGATCTCGGGTTTAAGATCAAAGATGCTGCAGCCGATGACCGAGTCAGATGCCGTGTTAAAGGTGCGCTCGGCCATTTGGTTCAGATACTCGATCATTCCGGTCGCATCAACGACGATCTTTCCGTCAGATGATTGTTCGATGACAGAGTTGAGTTTGAGCAGGTCGAGCTTTGCCTTTCGTGCAGAGGTGATATCTTTTACGATATGAACCCAAACATTGCCGCCTGAATGGTCAGAACGTACGCGATTGTTGCGTATCTCGAACCAGCCCTCGCGGCCGCGAATACGGCCTTCCCATACTTTTGAGCGAAGATGATCGCTGCCGGAGTTGTCAGCTGCGGCCAGCAGTGACGCAAGCGGACGCCCGATCGCCTGAGTATATTCGCCGCCAAAAAGCTCGATCGCGGCACGGTTGCATCGTCTGATATTTCCGTGTAGATCCTCAAGGACGATGAGGTCCGGGACAGAATCGACCGTTTCGCGCCACTCGATGTTGGCGCGTGTTATCTGCCGCTGCGTTACCTTTCGGTCGCCGATATCGAGATCGATGTAGAGTATCGCCGGTTTGCGGTCAAATATCACCTTTGACGCATTGCTGCGTACGATGATCGCGGGGTCTGTTATGCCGCGCCTTACAGTATCGAGTCCGACAGAATAGCCGGTTGAGATGACACGGTCAAAAAATGCACGTTCGCTATCCGGGTCTGTCCAAAGTTCGGTGATATTTCTGCCGATCAGGCCGTCAGGGTCGCCTGTACCGCAATACGTCTCGCAGGCACAACGATTGGCTGCGATCATCACACCGGATCTAGGGTCAACGACAATTGCCGGGTCGTGGAGCATTTCCGGCAATCCGGTCGTTACCTGGGCAAAGGTATCTATTTGCGCCGCAGAGGGTTCGGCTGTATTAAAAGCGAATCCAACGGGCACCTGCGAGGCGGCTGCCGAAAGATCTTGCATTAAATTTTTCGAAAATTATCGGTCAGGTGCACTAAAGCTAGACTGAGGAGTGCACCTCTTATATACAAACTATATCTGACGCTGACTGTCATAGCAAAGACCGATCACAGGCGGCCTGATTGTAAACCTCGTCAGGTCTTGCTAGATTCTTACTTTTAAGATGTCCGTGACAATGGTCAGATCCAAAGGTGTAATTGCGGGTATCTTTGATCGATAATTTATAATTCATGAGCAACGAGCCTAACAAGATCATCTTTTCGATGGTCAAAGTTTCCAAATTCTACGACAAGAAACCTGTCCTTAAGGACATATATCTTTCTTTCTTTTACGGGGCTAAGATCGGTGTACTCGGACTTAACGGTGCCGGTAAATCGAGTCTGTTGCGGATAATCGCAGGCACTGATAAGGATTTTAACGGCGAAGTGGTCTTTTCAAAGGGCTATTCGGTCGGGTATCTCGAACAGGAGCCGAAACTCGACGAGTCAAAAACTGTCCAGCAGATCGTCGAAGAAGCCGTGCAATCCACGGTCGATCTCTTAAAGGAATTTGAAGAGATCAATAACAAATTTGCCGAACCGATGGATGACGACGCAATGAATGCGTTGATCGAGCGTCAGGGCCAGGTACAGGAAAAACTCGATGCCGCCGATGCTTGGGATCTCGATTCGCGGCTTGAAATGGCGATGGACGCTCTTCGCTGCCCGCCGCCTGATACCCCCGTAAAAAATCTCTCGGGCGGTGAAAAACGCCGTGTCGCGTTGTGTCGCCTGCTGCTGCAAAAGCCCGACATTCTGCTGCTTGATGAGCCGACGAACCATCTCGACGCCGAGACTGTCGCATGGCTCGAACAACACTTGCAGCGTTATGAGGGCACGATCATTGCCGTCACGCACGACAGATATTTTCTCGATAATATCGCCGGCTGGATACTCGAACTCGATCGCGGCGAGGGAATACCGTATCAGGGAAATTATTCGTCATGGCTCGAGCAGAAACAGCAGCGTCTTGCTCAGGAGCAAAAAACCGAGGACAAGCGCCAAAAAACACTCGAACGCGAGCTTGAATGGATCAAAATGTCGCCAAAAGGCCGACACGCGAAATCAAAGGCGCGTATCAACGATTACGAAAAACTCGTTGCGACCGAGTCTGAAAAACGCAGCGAGGATCTCGAGATATTTATTCCGCCGGGCGAAAGATTGGGTGACAACGTTATCGAAGCTCAGGGCGTCTCAAAGGCATACGGCGACAAACTGCTCTTTGAGAATATGAATTTTTCACTGCCGCCGGGCGGTATCGTTGGTGTGATCGGGCCAAATGGCGCCGGTAAAACTACGCTGTTTCGACTCATAACGGGACAGGACGATGCCGATGCAGGCAGTTTTAAGGTCGGGCCGACCGTACAACTCGGTTATGTCGATCAGTCGCGCGATTCGCTGGACGATAACAAAACGGTTTGGGATGAGATCTCTGATGGCCTCGATGTGATACAACTCGGCAAGCGTGAGGTAAATTCGCGTGCGTATGTTTCGCGTTTTAACTTTTCCGGTTCGGATCAGCAAAAGCGCGTCGGACAGTTGTCAGGCGGCGAACGAAACCGCGTTCATCTCTCTAAGATGCTGAGGTCGGGCGGCAACGTTATTCTGTTAGACGAACCTACAAATGATCTCGACGTGAACACGATGCGTGCACTCGAGGAGGCTCTCGAAAACTTTGCGGGCTGTGCGGTCGTAATATCACACGACCGATGGTTTCTCGACCGCATCGCTACGCATATTTTGGCGTTTGAGGGCGACAGCCATGTCGAATATTTTGACGGCAACTACAGCGAGTACGAAGAAGACCGCAAACGCCGCCTCGGCCACGACGCCGATCAGCCGCATCGTATTAAATATAGAAATCTAACACGAGCTTGACTTGTCAAAGCCGTCATCTTGGCGGGTAAAGCACTCAATAATGGGTGTGATCCGGATCTTAAATGGCATTGTTTTTGAGAGTTTTAAAAGGGGCGGCGCTGATCGCGTTATTGGCGATGGCGTCGTGTAGTGCGGGGAAAGATACAGGTAACGGCAATGCCGAACCTTCGCCGACAGCTGCGGCTGAGCCTGAGGCCGCGCCTAAGGCAAATTATAACTCGACACCGAAAGTCCCTAACCTACAATCGGAACTGCTCGACGACAGATACAAGACAACATCAACTCCGCTCGGGCAATTCGATTTTAAGAATTTTACATATCCGCTGCCGCGAGGATGGCAAAATCCTGACGGTTCTGATGATATGGCCCTTGTCAACGGACGTGTCGCTCCGGTCGAGACCAGCGTCAATGACAAGATGGACGACGAAGAAAAGGCCGACGCCAAGGCTCAGAGACGGATCGGAATGTCCTATGTTACGACCAAGTATTTTGACGTGACAGGCGACGGACAGGACGAGGCTCTGGTTATATTAAAGATAGAAACAGGTGGTTCGGCGATACCGCAGGTGATATATGTGTTCGAGTGGAAAGGCGACAAGCCTGAGCTTATATGGCAATTTCGCACCGGCGATCGTGCCGACGGCGGCCTTAAGAATATATATCCTGAAAATGACGAACTTATTGTCGAACTTTACGGACAGGATCGGTTCCTGTTAGGACAGAATGAGACCGGCAAGATCACGGGCGATTTTGAACAACTTTGCTGTCCGACATATTTTACCCGTACGACATATAAATGGAATGGCAAGAGCTTTTTAATGGGTAAAGAGCGCCTGACATATTCGGTCAATGATCCGTCGGCTCCGCCAATAGACAAACTTGGCGAAAAGGTCAATAATCCTCCAAAAAGTGGCAAAAAATAAAAGGCTGATCCTTATCGCTCTTTATATCGGCATTACGATCTACATTTTGCCGATGTTTCCGCACGGCGGGTCGGCAAATGAACTCACTCGTTGGGCGACAGCGGCCTCGATCGTCGAAAAAGGCTCATTAGATATAGCATGGACCACTCCGCTGATCGGCCCAAATGTCGATACGGCTCGAGTCGGTGACCGCGTTTATTCCAACAAAGCTCCTTTACCGGCATTTTTGTCGGTTCCTTTTTATGCGGTCACCCGTGTTTTTACTGGGTCGCCGGATGCATCCAATATTCGAATAAGCTGGTTTCTGATGCGGTTCGCTGTTTCGACGGTTCCGCTGCTGCTGTTGGTATTTTGGCTGTATAGACGAGGTGTTGATGAGTTCGGATTGGCGGCGCTGTTATTTGCGACGCCATTATTCGTTTACAGTCTGCTGCTCTTTTCGCACGTGCTGGCCGGTGTGCTGATATATGCAGCATTTCGACTGTTGTTCGACAAAGGCGAATTGACCCTAAAGCGGGTCGCCGTTGCAGGTGCAGCGTGCGGCGTGGCGGTCACATCAGAGTTTCCGGCAGTCTTTGCGGTAGCGGTACTGTGTGTCGGCCTGCTGTTGAGAGACCGAAAGGCAGTGGTAGATCACGCGGTCTGGATGATATCCGGCGGGCTGCCGTTCCTTTTGCTGCTGCTGATATATAACCAGGTACTGTTCGGTTCGCCGTTTTCGTTCTCGTATGCACATGAGAGTTTTCCGGAATGGGCAACCGTGGCGGGACAGGGCGTTTTTGGCATTGGGGTTCCGACGTTGTCAAATATTTATCTGCTGCTGGTTTCGCCGTCTCGCGGGCTGTTCTTTTTTACGCCGTTATTCTTTTGCTCTGTGATCGCGATGTTTCGGTCGCCTGAGAGATCGTCGTTACGCTCTTGGGTAAGAGCTGCGGCAATAGTGCTGCCGACGATCATACTTTGCGGACACGGTGCGGCTCATGGCGGATGGTCGTTCGGGGTACGATATCTCGTATTTGTGATGCCGCTGCTGTTGGATCCATTTTTCGAGTGCAGAAATGAGAACGCAGGCATATTTCGCGGGCTGACATTTGGCGTCTCGATGATCTTTGCCTCGATCGGTGTGCTGACATTTCCTTTTGCACCGCCGGAATATGCCTTTCCGCACAATGAATTGTTTATCCCGATGATATTTGGCGAGGGCTTTGTCACGCCTACACTGTTGAGCTTTGCAGGTGTCGCGAATGCCGCAATTTCTGCCTTGCCGGTCGTGTTGGTACTTTTGACTGCGGCTGCGATCGTTATGCTCTCGTCCAACCTAAAGGCTAAGATGCTGACGGGAATGGCGCTGGCCGGAGTTGTCGCGGGGCTTTGTTTTTTTGTTCCCGGCAAAGCCAATGAGGCTCAGGCACGCATCCGCAGAGAGTCGATCGTTGAACGCTATTTTCGTCCGGACGACCGTCTTGTGACCGAGAGAGCAGATGCGGCAAGACGCGGCGATCTTGTGTCGCTAAAACTTACAAACGACCTTATATGGACCGTGGCAAATGCACGGGCTTATGCTCCGAATGATCGGCCATATCTCAGCAGCCAGATGTTGCCGCCCTCGCCGAGTGTACTGATGAACCGTGCCGCTGCGGAACAAAGCGCAGGCAAACCGGATGATGCCATTAGCACACTTTTACACGGAAGAGATATCTACCCCGCACTCTCATGCGAATTTGGCAGCGGACTGGGTATCGTCTATTATGCTATCGGACAAAAGACACAAGCAGAGATCGAACTGACCGCATCCGCCCAGACGGTTACGCCCGGATCGAGTGCCGAATGCCAGCGATCGCAATTTTTGCTCGGCATACTGTACCGAGACGCAGGCCGCAAAAAAGAGTCAGATGAGAGATTAAGACAATTTTTGCTCGACACGGACGGTACGAATGACCGTGATCTCATCGAGCTTAGAAAACAGGCAGCACAGCGTTAAGTTCGGCCGTTATCAAGCAGTTAAGACAGAATTCTAAGTATTAGTAAGACTAATATAATTGCTTCAGTAAATATCACTGTGTCTTACTTGAGGCCATAGCAAAATGAGAACAATATAGAACCGGAAGGGCGTGAACGGGATAGTCCGAACGCCGGTTCCAAACAATCTGCAAGGTGGTTGCTCGTGACATACTTCTCTGGAGGATCATTAAATGGAAGCTAACATACTTGATCGCATACAGTTCGCTTTCACACTTACGTATCATTATCTGTTTCCCCAATTAACGATGGGGCTGGCACCGATAATCGTTATCTTTAAAGCCTCGCCGTCTGGAAAAAGGATGAGGCGTGGAACCGCATCGCCCGATTTTGGGCAAAGATCTTTGGCATCACATTTTTGTTCGGCGTCGTTACTGGTATTCCGATGGAGTTTCAATTCGGTACGAATTGGGCGGCGTTCTCAAAATTTGCGGGCGGTGTCATCGGACAAACACTCGCGATGGAAGGGATATTCGCATTCTTTCTTGAGTCATCATTTGTAGGACTTTTCCTCTTTGGCGAAAAATTGCTCGGGCAAAAGCTGCATTTACTGTCGGCGATATTGTTATTTGTCGGTACATGGCTGTCTGGATGGTTCATTATCGCGACCGATGCTTGGATGCAGCGTCCCGTCGGTTATGAATTTGCCGCTGACGGGTCGGTTAACCTAACCAGCTTTTGGTCGCTCGTACTAAATAAATGGGCCGTGTTCCAGTATATGCACAATATGGGCGGCGCGGTCGTGACGGGGTCTTTCTGTGTCGCCGCGTTGGGTGCATTCT